>Ga0208643_1000325_pt1 | contig 32513 bp, 63 predicted proteins | sample VirMetDEL_Nov_12_FD_184516 | JGI IMG/M metagenome (GOLD analysis project Ga0208643, IMG submission 184516) | Aqueous microbial communities from the Delaware River and Bay under freshwater to marine salinity gradient to study organic matter... | ecosystem: Environmental > Aquatic > Marine >...
ATAGGCATCTTCACTAAATCTATAGACTCTATTGTTGATTTTTTGAGAACTGGTATCGACGTAGGTGTGCAAAGAATTGCATCATTGTTTAATTTTGCTGACGATTCCGCGTTGGGAAGATTGGCGGCAGCATTTAAAGCATCCTTTGACGCGCTTGCGAAACCATTTAGGGCCGCGATAGATTTGATTCGTTCTGCTGCAACATCCGTCAAATCGATATCATCTGGCGCGACTGGTATGTTTAACGTATTTAGCGATATGGGTGGTATGATTAGAGGTATCTCTAAAGTTGTTAAGACTATCTTTGTTCCACTTGGAATCATCATGAGTGTGATTGATACAATCAAAGGTGCGATTTCGGGATTTGAAAAAGATGGTGTTTTGGGTGGCATTGAAGGTGCAATTACTGGACTATTCAATTCAATAATAGGTGCACCGCTTGACTTGATTAAGAATGCTGTTTCTTGGGTATTAGGTATATTCGGATTTGATAACGCGAAATCTACACTCGACAGTTTTTCATTCTCCGATCTCATTTCCGACTCGATAGGTGCAATATTCGACATGCTGGAATCTGCTGTAGATTGGATTGGTCAGTTATTCACAGATCCAGTCAGTGCTTTGAATTCACTCTGGGAAGGTATCGTAGGAAGTGGTGGATTAATCGATTTGCTATTCAAGCCGATTGATAGTGCGATTGCGTGGGTCAAAGGTTTGTTTGGATTTGAAACGACTGAGGAGTCGTGGACATTATCAGGTGCTGTTAAAGGCGCTTTTGAAAATGCAAAAGCATGGCTTGTTGATTTATTCACATTCGATGCATCTGAAGGTCTATTAGCTGGTATCGCAACGAAGTTTATGGATATTGTGTTTGCTCCATACAATCTTGCAATTGCTTGGGTTGAAGGAATATTCGGATGGGGTGAACCAGAGAATCCTACTAAAGTTTCTGATATTGTCATGGATGCATATAATGCTATAAAAGACTGGTTCGTTGAAAAGTTTGGTAGCATCACAGATTTCCTTCCGTCTATTGATGATATCAAAACCAGCTTAATGAATAAGCTCCCATCTTGGTTGATACCCGATAGTGCAAAAACACCTGAAATGCGTGCTCAGGAGATTAGCAATGCGATAGCTGAACAGCAAGAGATGATATCTAAGTCAGAATCAGGCGAAAATGTTTATTCATGGTGGCAGAGTGAAGGAAGTGGTCGTGAAAAATCTGCCGCTGAAATGGCTAGACTACAGGCTGAGCTTGATCAAGTACGCACTGAATCTGGAAACAGTCAAGCAATTATTGTCAACAACAATAGAACGGGTGATAGCATTAATAATAGCACGTCTACAAGCGCGCCTGTTATTGTTACCGGTGGTACTGATGGTATAGGAATGAGACCTGATAGTAGCTAATAAAAAAGGGCGCATAAAGCGCCCCTTTTCTTTTCCTATCTCACTGAACTTGTCAGCAAGACCGTCAACTTAGTCATCATCTGCTAGATTTTTGAAGAATGACAAGTCATCGTCATCATCAGCAGTAGAATTAGTTGCCGGAGAAGGCGTTTCACTCATTGTCGGCGCATCTTGTGATCCGAACTTTGGTTTGAAATCCATCTCCGGCTCGTCGTCCTCGGCAGCATTTCTGGGTGCGGGAGCGCCACCATCAAGCCCTAGAACCTTATACATTTTTGCTTTCAGTTCATCATAAGATTTGAAGTTTTTAGGATCAACGATTTCCTGCAGAGATTTCTGTTGCTTCCAGACACCTTCAAGCTCTTCGTCAGACACAGCATTGCCTTCGGAATCGCTCAATGGCGCAAGATCAGAAAACTCTGATTTATCATAGTTGCGGTAACCTTCTACGTTACGCGCTTTCAATTTGAAGTCTGCACCTTCCCAGAAGTCGAATGGGTTGATAGGTGATTCATCTTCATACTGAGGGTTCATTGCATCGTTTAGCATGTCGAAGATTTTCTTGCCAAAGCGATACATAAACACTTTGCCTTCGTTACTTGGATTTGTAGAGTCGCGAACAACATAGATGTTTGCATGGAAATTCAAGCGGCGCTTCTGCTTGCGAACTTGATCTTTCGCAGCATTTGAGCCATCTTCATTCCATAGCTTTGAATTGTATTCCGAGATTGGATCTTCTTGACCGAGAGTGGTCAAAGAGTTTTCGATATACCATCCGCCTGGACCTTGAAATCCATGATCCCACATACGAACGAAAGGCATGTCTTCACCTTCTGGTGCTGGTAGGAAACGAATAACAGCATAGCCGTTGCCTGCTTTATCAACTTCAAGCTTCCAATAGCCTTCGTCGCTATTGCCCGATGGTGAAGTCATTTTTTGAAGTTGGGAGTTTAGTTTGTCGAAGCTGTTTGAACGTTGCTTCTTGAGTGCGGAAAAAGATGTTGCCATAATAGTATCTCCTTTATGAGCGATGTATTGCGATGTATTCGTTTATATTAGTATATTTTTGAGTATTTGTCAAGAACTATTTTCCTCATTTTCGCTTTATCATAATTAAGAAAAGGTCTATACTTCTTAACACGTTTATTTATATCAGTCCATAGTATCTTGTCACGAATTTTTTTCTCCCAATAAGGAAAAAAGTTTAGAACATCGTCTAAGATAACCAATGTTTCGATAGAAATTTTGTCTGCGACATATAGGCGAAGTAGATTTGGATGATCACCGTTCGTCATTAGGTCGCTATCTGGATCGTCTTGATCAAGCTCCGATATGTCTGTACGAAAGACATATGTAAGAGACTGTTGTTTTTTCAGCCATTGTTGATACACTTCATGTGCTTTATTTTCAATTAAATCGCCTACCCAAATCTGAGGATTTTCCAGCAAGTTTGCTAGAATGAGTTGCTCAGCATTGGGCATCTTTGAAAGCTTGTAGAAAAAGAACTTGTCTTTTCGGTTCTCAAAACTATGAGAGTTTGCTTTCACCTTTCCATTGTATTTGAAAAAATCGTATTCCGAAGTGAAGTGTCGTTTAAGTGCTAGGTAGTACACATAAACATCAAATGCAGCTTTCGTTGAATATACTCCCATGTTAAAACGGAAGCTTTTTCGACACTTCTACCATCTTTAGTTTCTCGGCGTCATCTCTAACTTTGGATTTTAGAATGGCTGATCTACGAATCATCTCGCCGAGTAACTCAATTTCCATATCATGTTTCTGTGCATAATACACCAGTGCATCAATATATGATACATCGGCACACACGTATTTGGATACTTCTTTATGAATCTGTTCGATTTTTAAATCAGCCATTTAATGTTTTAATCCCTAAAGCCCAGTTCTCTGCTGCGCTTTCAACCCAGTGTACAGATTTGCCTGCGTGTGATTCTGTTTTCAATCTTTCACCTGAAGCATCGTAATAGTGGATAGCGTATCCACTACCGTCTTTATGAACTTCAGCCCTAGGACCTGAAGAATCTTCTTTGAAATATGTGCTTACTATCATCATTACCTCTCATTTTATCATGAACCCTATTCTGGGTATTTTTAAGAACCCGTCAGCATCTTCATACGAGTTTTGATAAGTATAACCCATTTCTTCATATTTGTCAATGTCTTTTTTAGAATCTTCCCAAATAGGTATTATCTCGTCATACTCTGGATCAGGCGTATCTCTTAGATGAACCTCGATAACCTTATCGCCTATGAATTCAACATTTATAAGTTTTACATCTGATAGATCGTTTAGTAAACGAGGTACATTCGGAAAATGATCCGATCTTTTCCATCTCTCGAAACGAAAAATTTCATCACTTGATCGTTCACCTTCCCAGCATTTCAATGGTTTCCATCTCGGATTCGTATCATGAAAAAAGGTGTATGTCGCGCTGTATTGAATCCCACTAAAAACTTCACACCAAAAATATCCTGGTGGTACTTGTGAACAATCATCTGGTGTCAGATACTTTATAGTTGATCCAACACCCATACCAGATAGATTGTAAATCGGTCTAACTATGTAATTGCCTGCCACATCGGGCGAAGTGCCACATGGACCACAATTGTATTTCAATAATTCAGACAGCCATAGTTTGTTGAACCAATTATGATGCTTTGGGTATTTTTTCCATGCTTGAAAATCGTGCATGTAAGCCTCCTTCTGGACGCTTATATTTATAATTTGAGGCGCTAACCATGGCGCCTCACGGGACTATTTTAGGCGTCCAACCCTATCAGTATAGATTAGAAGCGGAAAGATGCTCCAACAACTGTCTCAGTGCGGTCAAGATCATCATTTGTCTCTAGGCGCACAAATGTGACTACAGTGTCTGTCAAGTTGTAACCAACCTGAAGTTCAACACCAGTAAAATCAATGTCTGTAGCTTGCGTATCTTCAAACTGACCTACTGCTGCAAAAGTAAAATCGTTTACAGTATATTCTGCACCAGCTTCTACGTTAAGAACTTCTGCATCGAATGCGTATTCTGCTTCTCCAACCATTGCAATGTCACCAGCGTATGCTACAGTAGATAGACCAAAAACCGCAACTGCGCTCAAAATAATATTTTTCATTCATGTATTCCTTTGTGTATGTAAAATGAGTGGGCCCGTAGTTTATCGGGTGGAACCCATACCCTAGACTTCTTTCGTTAAGTCACGGGACACACTTCTGTTTCTAGGCAGTGTCCATGCCCAACAGAATTATGCAGCGAGTGCATAGCCTGTAGGTGCGAAATTTTCATTTGCATTTAGTTTAGTTGATCTATACGCGATCATCCGGTAAACTCCACTCTTCTATCCTGCCTGTCGATACCTGCTTCATCCCCATCAAAAACACACTAAATGTGCAATGTGTTTATGGTGGAGATGCCGGGAGTCGCACCCGGGTCCAGCTCAGTCGTCAAATCGTTTCAACGTCTACAAGTACATTTATACACTATTCTGGTGATTTTGTCAATTTCTTTTTTACGATTATTAGAATAGTTGCAAATGTGACACACACTAGAATAACGAGATATTCTATTAAAACTGTGCCAGTTAGTCTTTCGAAGAATGTGCTAACGATTACTGCATAAAACATAAGTATAAGATAGGATATTGCTGGAATACCAGTGAGTATAGCAAATATCATAATGTATTATCCATTATCATATCTTCTGTGTGTATCTTCGCGACTTAACTTCTTATGACGATTTGAGGTCTCCTCAGCTTTCGTTTCATCTTGATTATCTTCCGCAGATTTATCACTCATGGAGATATAGATGATTCGTAGTAAAGGATAAGTTCCTGTTGCTGTGAGATGTATCGTCTTAGTTCATCGACATTTAGTGAAATCTTTTCATAGTCTTTTACACTCAGTGCAACAAAGACAAATGAATCTGGCACTAATGTCATGTCTTGCAAAAAATCTGCAATATTGTCTTGATTTACGACCCGCCATGTGATGTCTGATAATTCAACGCCTCGTGGTCTGGGTTGAATAGGTATGTTACGTTCAATCAATTTAGTATTCGTAACAATCTTAGGTTCACTTATGTTTCCACAACTAGCGAGAAGTATCAGACTCGATACTATCAAAAACCCTTTGTGTAGCATCATTTATTCTCCTTTCAATTAAACCTGGCTTTTCGAGTGCCAAGTTCGTTAGATCATGATCAAGGAATAATGTTCGTAGTTCAGTCAATCTATGTTCAGCCTCACCGAGCTTCTCATTAAGTTCCAAATTAATCAAATTCTGTCTTGACTGTGTTTCTAATGTAGCATCAAGTGCCTCTTGCAGTGAAGAATTGGAGTTAATCAAAGAGATGTTGTCTTGCGCAAGAGACTTGTTCTCTGCAATAACGCCTCTCACATACATAACACCAGAACCACCTAATGTGATCACTGAAAGAAATATCGCTGCAAAAATATACAACTTGATGCTACTGAAGATAGGCATCAATCAGCCCATGAGATCCCGGCGGGTACATAAGAAGCGATTTTATTCTTTAGATCAGTTGACAACTTCTTTTGAGGTGTTGCAGCTTTACCCTGTCTCTTCACATAGAAATAGTTTGCATCGGTAATATATGATCCACCCTTCTCAGACTTCTGTAAATCACTATCGACTTTGATTTTGTTGAATGCAAATACAATATCACCGTCCATATATTTCTTTAGACTGTTACCCATATTGATAATGTCTGCCATTGTTGCAGCCGCACCTCGATGCGTGTTGACTAGAATATCTGCGCGGACAGTTCTGTCGCGTTTTGCGTTCTGATCAAGTGCAACTTCGATATCATTCACAACCCAAACGATGTGAATATTCTCTTTCGAATATCCCAATGAAGCTGCCTGACGTGTTAGCTTTTCGAGCTTTCGAAGGTCTTTCAGTGTTACATCAAAAATGATATTTGGTTTACGATCAGGTGCTGCTGATAGAACGGATGTAATAAATCGTTTAAATCGAGCATCGGGAATATCAAGCGCATCACCTATAATCTCGTGTAGCTTTGAAACGTTATCAGGATCCTTCAAATTCTTTGAAAGGTCTTCAAGATCGACACCGAATTCATCTTTCACACGCTTTTTAATGAGAGGTGCTTTGGATGCAATTTTTTTCAGTTCATCAACATCGAACACTTTGCCTTCAACGCCAACAAGATTGTCTTTCACGAAACCTTTACCTGATCCAGCACCGCCTGCCATAATTACTACGGTACCGAAATTAGGATAAGCTTTACCGCCGAATGTAATTAGTTTTTCTTCTAGTGTTTGAAATTGCTCAAAGATATAATTGAAACGCTCATTCGTATTTTGCTCGTCCAAATCTCGAAAGAATGAAGTAAATTTTTGCACGTGGTTCTCCTATGTTCATAATTCACTTTTATTTATATGTTTCTACTTCTTATCAATAGATTTGATCTCTATGATCTCTGCATAAACGAGCCAACTCAAAAGCATTGTACAAAGCGTGATACACAACCAAGGTGCTAAAAATAGCGCAACATATTCATAAGGCGTCTTAATGAAAAGTGTAGTTGCGACAAGAATATTAATGAATACCGATAGCGTAGAAGATTTCAACTCTTCTTTGGCTTTAGCTACGATATGAGACACTCTTAGTCCTGCAAATAGTTGAAATGATAGATAATAGTAAGTTGTCGCAAATAGTAGACCAATGCTCACAAGAGCGATACTTGCGTATGGTGCACCGTAGCCAAATATGACCATAAATACAAGTGATAAGTTCAAATACTTCATCATAATTCTTTCATTAGATTTTGAAGAGGCGACCCGAAAGTCGCCTCTACTTTATTTAGAACGGGCTATCATCGTAGTTATAGACACCATCGGTAGAAGTGTTAGCTGCAGCGTCATCGCCAACCTCTGCGTCCAGCTTTTCATAGAGGTCGATGAAAGCAGCACGAGTATCTGGATCAAAGCGGTTCACACACAGTTCGATGGCCTTCTTGCGGTCACCGAAGATGGAGAACGTCTGGACGATGTGACACAGACGACGAGTAGAGATGATATCATCGACACCACCGTCTTCGAAGGTCTTGCGGATCGCTTGACCCCAGTCTACCAGCTTCTCGGCAAACACTGTATCATCAGTGCCGAACTTTGCCATGTGGTTAGCGACAATCTTCTTTTCAACAGAAACAGAAGGATAGGGCTGTTCAAGCGTCACATTGAAACGCTCAAGGAAGGCTTCGTCAATGATGGTCGCAGCAATGAAGCGCCCGTTTTCATCACCTTGACCTTTTGTGTTCGCAGTGGCAATCACATTGAACCCAGGCGCAGGTTGGATGACTTCACCAGTCTTCTTAATCAGAACTGGCTTACCTTCAAGAACGCCTTGTAGAGCCATCAACTTATTAGAACCACGGTCGATTTCATCAATCAACAGAATGGCACCAGCTTCCATGGCTTTGATAACTGGACCCTTTGCAAAGACAGTCTCGCCGTTCAACAGACGGAAGCCACCAATCAAATCATCTTCATCAGTCTCAGGCGTAATCTGGACGCGAACATATTCACGCTTGGCTTGCGCACAGGCTTGTTCAATCATCATGGTCTTACCGTTACCAGACAGACCAGCAACATACATCGGGAAGAACATACCCGACTTGATAATTTTTGAAACATCGGAGAAGTAACCCCACTTGACGAAGGTTGCATCTTTCTCAGGCACATAGACTTCCTCAGAAGAGACAGACTGGACCTTTGCTTTAGGTGCTACAGGAGCAGCGGCAGGCATGGGCTTAGGTGTTTTCATGGGTACTACCTTAGAAGTTGGCGCAGAAGCTGTGAGGCTCATGGTATAGACACCACGGCGAATGCGCTGAACCTTGGTGTTCAAAAACTGGTGCGCTTCTTTTTCATCGAAGCCGTTAGCAACAGCGAAGTTTACAAAGTCAGCTTTGCGGAATTCAGAAGCATCAGCAGCATCAACAAAAGCATTACGCATTGCGGTTTCGTTCACAGTCAGGTTTGTCATAGCGAATCTCTCTTTCGGTTTTCATCATCTTACGAATCATTTATAAAGCATAGGAGGGATAAAGTCAACCCCTCCTATCAATTTTATGCAACCAATTCTGCAAATTTCTGGGTTAGAACCTTTGACTTTTTCTTCGAACCATTCGACTTGCTAAACGCCTTGGCAATCTTAGTCACGGTCATGTCGGCATCAACTTCGAGGTCGTCAATTCTTTCATTCATTTTGTCTGCAGGCAGAACAAAGCGACGGTCATAACCAGCGTTATTGTCGAAGATAGCCACACCGGTATCACGGATTTCTTTCTTCTTGGCTTTGAATTCATCATCACCCTTCCGAGCATAATCAAGTGAACGAGACAGTTCGCCTTTCAATTCATAACCACGACCTGCAATGAAGTAATTGACAGTAGCCACACTCATATCGCCGATAGCCTTTACAAGACCAGCAGTTATCTCGCGACCGTTCGAGTAACCCAAACCACCTTGAATTTTAATCATCTTACCGTTGACTTCAACCAAATAGTCTCGACCAGCGGCCCGACCGTTAATATCATCGCCAGACTTAACATACATTGTGTTGCTATCACCGTCGGTCAGAGAGACGAAGTTCATCTTCTGAACACGGTGCTTTTCACGGAAGTCGGAGATGACATATTGCATCGCCATCAGAGCCGAGTTGAGCGGTGTGTTGCCAAGAGATTCATACTGCGACCGAGCTGTGTACCCACACTCTGACTGCCAGAACATCATGCGGAAGGCTTCTTCATAATCACGCTTGGTCATGGTCGAGTCAAACAACTTCAGAAGACCTAAATCTTCGGAGTAAACACGAGTTATCGTAGGCTCAACCGACTTCTTAGTCTCAATAACATCTTTCCAACCGGTTGCAACCGAAGTGAAAGAGTAGACCTCAAAAGGAATACCAACACGCTTGCAGAACATCAACAGGGTCAGGGTCTGACGGATCACACCAGGCAGAGAGGCATACATGGAGCCAGAGTAATCAATCAACATTACCATACCGTGGTTCTTGGCGTCAGCCATCTGAGATACCTGCTTGAACAGCATATCGTCATAACGGTACTTGTGGAGTTTGTTCACATCGATGGTACCCTTAGTTGACTCACGGGCACGAAGAGAACGCCAAGCAGCCTTGCGCATTTCAAATTCTTTGACCATCAGGTTCACAACACGCTTGGTGTCCGTCATAAACTCGGAGTATTTCGTCTCAGGAAACTCGTCCTGCGCCATGTAGTAGGGATTGTTAGCAATCGCTTGACGACGACCTTCAGCAATCGCAGCGTAAGGAACGATAGAAGCTTTGGTTTGTTCACGGGTCACACCCTTAACATAGATAGAACCTTCAGCCTTAAGCTTAGAAACATTTTCGTTGAAGTTCATTTCGGTAAGAACTTCTTGGTCCATCAAGCCGCTTTCAGGTGTAGCAGGTGCTCCAGGCTTGGTGCTTTTTTCGTCACCGTCTTCGGCTTCGTCACCTTCTTGACCTTCACCCTCTTGCTCACCATTTTCTTCGGAAGCTTCTGGCTTCTCGGTGCGGGCGTCATTGATAATGTCAGGAGTAACAGTCGCACCATCGTCATCACCTTCAGGTGCGTCATCAGTCAGAATACCGACAGTGATGGTTTCTTCTTGGCCTTCACCTTGACCTTCGCCATCTTGCTGGTCTTCAGCCTTTTGCTTGAGCCACGCTTGAATATCACGGCAGCACTGGACTACATCATCATAGGTTTCACAAGCCTTGGCTTGCGCTACGAAAGGGAGTTCATCGTCTGCGAAAGGCACTTCAATCATATCACGAGCCTTAGCGTGAATGTTCAAGCGGTCCATGAAGCCGAGAGTTGACAGGTCTTTATCTTTGATGCCGAACAAGTCTGCCTCGCCGTTCATCAACTCGGTGTAACCACGCTTGAAGTTGCCGACAAGACCTGGATACTTGCGAAGTACGAGCTTCTCAATGCGAACATCTTCTACGATGTTCAGCCAAGAGTGAGGAATACCTTTCGAGCCTTCGTATTCGAAGAAGTTGGTGGGAGTGAAAAGAGCGTGAGAAATTTCGTGACCGACAAGCATATCAAACACATCTTTGCTCATGTCTTTCCAGAGAGGAAGACCGAGTTCACGCTTTTCAACGTCAAAGAAGGCTGTTTCATAGTTGCCTTGCTGTACTGTGATATTCTCGTTTGCGAGAAGACGGGCAAGAACTGATTTTTGATTGAACATTCGAATCACCTTTCGTTGTCTACACTACGTTTATACGCGAAAGGAGCGGTCTTGTCAACCACTCCTGAGCATTTATTTTTTGAAAACGTAAGGTTTGTCCCACTGTCCGACATTGATGTCGATGTAGTGGCTGCGATGAAAATAGTCTGTTTGTGTGTCACTATCATCAAAGAAGTTGGGACCCTTCATCGCAGCGATAAGCTCTTCGAAGAAACGACCGATTTTGTTGCTACCGCTCTCATGAGCATAGTTAGGATTTGCTTGATAGTTACCTTCGATGACGTGAGGTTCTTGACCCCGCCACTCAGCCGCGGCTTTATTATCAGCGTTGGCTTGACCGATGAAGTCGAGTGCGCCTTCTTTGAGGTTTACAACAAGTGAGGAGTGATGACGGACAGCGATGGTGCCTTTGACATTGTATTTTGCGAGAACAGCTTTGATAGCAGGTGCGAGGGCTTTTTTCATTTCTTGCGATACGTATGCCATGGGCAATCTCTCTTTCGTTTGTCTCTGTTACTCTTACTTTATAGACGATTCGAAAGGTGTTGTCAACCACTATTTTGGATTATCTACCCAATAAATCGTGTTTGATGGCAAGAAACCATGAATGAACCATGCGACACCAAAATGCGGACTACCTTTGCCAGTGAAGTCAATTCGATTGTTATACACTAGTGCAGACATGCCATGTTCCATAAACATGCTACCACGCTTTCCACCTTGAAACGATGCTACTGGTAGCAGTAGCGCAAAGGGCTTCTCTAACTTGTAGCAGTGTTCGATGAACTTGTCCTTGATGCTGTATGGCGGGTTCGTCACAATACCATCAAATACATCATCACTTGTACAATCAAAGAAATCCCTACCATTAGAGCCAACCATACTATAGCCAGCTCCAGTAAATCCATCAAGAATAGCACTCGATTTTCCGGAAGTTGCTTCATAGTAAGTCTTATCCTTATTCAGATACTCCAAGAGCGGTGCTACCTGATTAACAGGTGTGTAGCATTCATCGCTCTCGGAGTTTCTGCTAATGTGCTTTAGAGAATCAAGCAGCATCTTCTAGAGGCTTTCCATGTTCGTCGCATGGCGTGATTTTAGGATTGCACTGCAACTCGAAGTAAGTGTCAACGTACTCCCAACCAAGTGCTTCTACACCTTCTTCATACTCTTCATCGTATGCTTCCGACGCTTCTTCCGTAATATCTTCTTGGTCATCTTCGTCTAGCTCCACTTGATGTGAATATACGTCCCAGAATTCCCAGCAACTGTCAAACGCTTCAAGCATCTCAGCGTCTTCATAGTCTTCAGTAATGTCAATAAACTCTTCGGATTCGCTTGGAAGAAGCTGGTTTTGCAAAAGTTCGATTAAAGTTGTATCAGGATCAAGAATTTCATTCCCGTTATCGTCGGTAACAGTGTAGCCATAATCTTCCGCCCAATGCAGAATGGCATCTTCGCCCTCGAATCCCTTTGATTTGAGATACGCCAGAGCCTCGTCTTCTGTCTCTGGTACACTGAATAGCCAAGAACCCCAGCGCCAGCCAAGCTCTTTACGAAGAAAGATATCTTTACCTTCTTCGTTTTTGCGTTTGAAAATGGTGAATTCGCAAACAGATTTTTTGTAGGTGGGTTCAATGAGATAATGTTTCATATTATATTTCCTATGCTACCTGAAACCATTCAGGGATTTCACGCTTAGTCCAAGCCATCTTGAACCGCTTCTGCTTTGTTTGATAAAACTTGCGATACGATCCTACTGGATCGTTGTAGTCAATGCATTCTGGTGCTGCACCCATAGCAAGAGGTAAGGGAGATAAGTATCCCACGGGTATGTTTCGAGGTGGTTGATATAAAGCGTCTGTAAGTAAGTCATCTGTTTTATGTACCTTTCCATAGCGATAAGTATATTCTTCGCAAAGGGCTTTGAAGTGAACCCAATGCCAGTTGTAATTGTTGTTAGACTTCATTGTCCAGACTGTGCAAGGATGTCCAGTGTGACATGCTTTGTATAGCAAGTTTTCACGAGCATCTGGAAGAACCCAGCGTTTAATGCTCGTTTTGCGACCAGTCTTGCTAACACCACGCTCAATATACATATCGCCGTCAAGCATACGGTGGGCTGTAGAAAGCATTTGTGCGCTTTCTACAATCATTTTCACGACATGGCGATCACACTGCATCTTTGCTGCTTCAACAGGATCTTTGTCAATATAGAATAGATTCATTCTGGTATATACTTCGTTATATAGAAGCCCTCTTTATGGTTCAGAGCCTCTACCAAATCCTTGAACATCTTATGTGTCATACAGATTAGATCAGCAGGCTTTTTATCATCTTCTGGAAACTGGCGCAGAAACACGCCAGCATCATCAATCACGAGTTCAACATCTGTATATTGACCAGTTTCGTCAAGTACAGTAGTGACTGTGTGATCCCATTCCATTTCATTCGTGAACATTATGCAATCACCCAAGGGTCTTCGTCTTCTGTGACTAAACTTTCAGAACCATCGTATTCGTCAATGCGAAACTGAGTGCCTTCAGGTACCCAAACGATTTCTACATCACGGGCGCCACCTACGTAACCCAAGTCTTCTTCATCGCAGATACGCCGAACTTCGTCAACTTTACCATCTAGAAACAACTGATTGAACCGAGCATCTCGTGGATCAATCTTGTTCCAAGTCGACCAACCAGCACCAAAGCCACCGCTTACAGCAACCGCCACCATTCCATCACGAACAATCTTTTCCATTATGCAACCTCTTTTTCAAATTCTTCAACAATACGAGTCTTGCGTTCTAGCATCTTCTGAAGAGACCACATAGCAGAGCGGCGTTCATCACCCGCACCTTCTTCCAGTGCGATAAGAGCATTAGCAAGAGTTTCGATATCAAGCAGTTCATCAATCATTATCAATCTCCTCAAGGACACATGTTTCATAATCTTTATAGCATGTACTTTTTGTGTTGTCAAGATATATTTGATAGTCCCATGTCGTTTTTTCGACCCATGAATATATCTGTGTAGAAGTTCTCGTCGGCTGTATTAACATTCCACTCTATCATGAATTTTCTAAATTCTGACTCAAGAAATGTTGCACCATTAGCCAAGTAGAACTTTTCACATGTATATTTCTTCAATGGATATCTGCACGATAGAAAATAATCCATCTCTCGTACAAGACACTCAAGAAGTGTTTCATCATTGTCTCTCATACCTGTGATGATAAATTCTGCAAGTCCAGCTGAATCAAGATCGCATGTGGTCATAGTGATATCCCTATCTGTTTACTTCTCAAATATATACCGTGATTCTAAGTATGTCAAGTAATAAATTTCATGCAACTTTTCATTTTATGGTTGACAAGTGTTTTAGATATGTTATAATGCTTATAACGCATATTAAAACTTATACATGTCTTTGTACTTCTTTCTAACAGTAATGAGATGCTCTAGGTAGTCAAAAGTATTGACTTTGAAAATCTGAGGTTCGTCACCATCTACAGTGATGATGATAACACCCTGTTTGATAGCAATACCAGTTCTTTCATAGAATGCTGCTGCATAGAAAGCAGTTTGAATGAAGTAGTTCGTAATCCACTCTTCTTTCTTAGGCTTGCGTGATGTTTTGAAGTCGATGATAGACAGCTTACCTTCGTACTCACCAATACAGTCAACCTGACCAGCACATTTGATTCTATCACTGTATAGAAAGACTTCTTGGAACCAAACGCTACTTATATTCTTATCAAGGATTGGTTTGATTTGATTGAATGCGAATAGATTAGTGGGCATTGCGCCTTTAGACCAATCTTCTTTGTTATTCAAATAATCCTCAGCAAGTTGGTGAACAGCGGTTCCTCTTACACTGGCTTGTGTTGAAATCTTTTTTGCTTCGTCTTCGCCAACTCGTTCTTTCCACTTCTGAATTTGCTCTTTTCCAAGAATCGATAAAACGGTTGTGATTGAAGGATAAGTGTTACCTTCTGGTGTGAAGTATTTTCTTCCACTTGCTGTAGTTTCGCGTGTGCATTCGGGTAGCACAATTCCATGATTTTCATGATTAAACATAATATATTAGTTTCCTATAAAAACTGATCCTGATCCTGTTATAATGGTTCCAGCGTCTGCTGAATCGCCAACTCTTGCGGCTTCTATACCTTCAAAGAAAACTGATCCTGATCCAGCGTTTACGACCGCAGAGTGTGGCACACAAGAACTTCCAGATAGTATCGTGTGTGGTGCAATTGCATCACCTTTAACCGCGCCAAGCTTATTATTCACATACACGCTGGACTGTAGAATGCCTGCAATTTTTGCAGTCGTGTCACATAGATGACCCGTTTCTATAGTATCAGTGTTTTCTGCTCTAGCTGCAGCGGGCATTAGAAATATCCTTAATTCGTACTTGTATGTATATCATTCGAGATGTTGAGTGTAGCGACAAATATTCGCTACACTCATTACTTTACTTCTCTTTTAGATATACTTCTTCTTCATCTACAATCCATTCTAGAATTGTATGCTCGTCCCATCCCATTTGACTTAGAAGCTCGACTGGGAATTGTAGAACCAAGTCTCCGTTTTCGTCTTCTATGACTTCGCTCATATAATAACTCATTTGTACTCCTTTCACAACCCCTGTCGGTCTCTTTCGATGATATAAGATTTGACTAGATCGCTTCGAACAATGTCATCGGCAAAAAACTCTACAAATTCAAATTCTTCCATGCGCGAAATAATTTTCATGAATGTCGCAAGACCAGATTCTTCGTTATATCTTTTACTTGTTAGATCATCTTGTTTGATGTCACCTGCGAAGATGATTTTACAGTTCTGACCCACGCGTGTCATGATGGTATGTAACTCACCATCACTCATATTTTGCATTTCATCGACAACAATGATGCAGTCGTCGAATGTCGCACCGCGAAGAAATGATGTCGATCTGAACTCAACAATATTCTTCTGCTTCATTAATTGATACGCATCGCCTCTTCCAAAAATTGTTGATGCTATTGGACCGTATGGCTCTTCGTATACAGCTTCTTTTTGAGCTTTTGTACCTGGCATGAAACCTTGATTTCGCGTCGATACAGTAGACCTGATGATGAAGACTTTTCTATATGGCGTATTTTTATTCCACACTTCTTTTATTGCAAAATATAGAGCGAGAAATGTTTTACCCGTACCAGCAATACCGTGCAACATTAGATTGTGCCCTTCGTTCCATGCATCAAACGCATCGCTCTGAGCATCAGTCATGGGTGAAATGTCGCTTCTTATGCTCACACTTTTGTGATTAAAATTTCCTTCTTCGTCAATGATTCCGTTTTGTCTTTGGATTCGTTTTTCTCTTTTTGACAGGCGCGACATGAAGTCTCCCTTATTATTAGTAGCGAGATTGAATTGTTGAATCTTTGTTTTTCGTTCTCGCATTGTTTAAAAGTTGCTGAAAACCATCAGGTGTTTTTGTAATACCCTGTCTCACTGGATCGCCTATCGCAGGCGTGGTTAGTTTTTGCGTAAGATGGGGGTTTTTTTGAATGAACACTTCTCTCTCTGATATTGATAGCATGTGTTCAAATTCTTCTCCGGTCGTTTTGTCAATAAATGTGTAGTAAGGCATTATAATCTCCCATAAAAAAATGACCAGTCAAATAGACTGATCATTTTGATTCTCAATCTATTGACAATTGTATTTATGTCAACAGAGCATTTAACTTGTGTTAACCAGTAACGATATCGTAGATTTCTTTCCAGTTCTGTACCCGAGTACCAGGTCCATCATAATCAGCATTATGGTCCCAAGCAATCAGCAAAGCTTCAAGCCCTAAAGCGTGACCAAGGTCGCAGTTATCTTTTTTATCTTCGACCCAGTAACATCCAGTATCTTTGTATTCAAGCAACGCTTCATCTTTATCAGCACCAGTGTCAAGGCATGTGATTTTCTCGAAAGCAGTTTCGCCGAACAAAGCCCGAATGTTTTCACCACGAAGCTTTTGTGCATATGGATCGAGGCTCAGGCTAGTGATGCAATGAAAAATATAACCATGCTCTTCGTGAAGCTTTTTGATATACTTGATAGCGTCTCGCAAAGGTGGTAAGCAACAGATGCTTGCGCTTTCGTTGAACATTTTTACTAAGACTTTAACCTCAGCTTTCTCTAAACCATAGCACTCGCTCAATTCATATACATCAGCATGTAGTTTCTCATGACCGTGACGAGCCATCCATGCATCAAAGGCGTATACCCAATCGCACAGAACCCCGTCACAGTCAACAAGAATCACTTTATCTTTCATAATATATCTTTCTCAGGTTACTTCATAGTTATAGACGATTCGTTAGAGAATGTCAACCATCAAAAAAGGAATCTTTCAAATTTCTTTTTTGCTTTCTTGCGTTTCTAACATTATCTTTCTTGGCATCATATCGCTTCGAGTCTTTCTTTTTGTGATCAGATTCGCGGTCTTCCCACTCGTCTTCTTCCATCCAGTCACGAAATTTTTTATTCTTAGCCATCAGTCTTTGTCGCTTTTTTTGTCGGTTTCTCTACAACATCTCCAAGAGCACTGTTGATAACGTCTGCTGTCAATCCCTTTAGAGGTTTCTGTGCAATCATTTTACACAGTAAAATAGCGTCCTTACTATCCACAGATTCTAACATTTGAATGAACAGCGCCTCGCGTCTATATCTAGTGAGGTTTTCTCCACCGAAACCCTTTACGAAATATTTAAGCTTTCGGGCCTCTTTATAGAGCATTCCCTGAGAATCTGGATAATCAGATGATGTGTAAGGAGGTGCTTCTGTTGGAATATTGAATTCAAATTTATGCTTGTTATACATCAGAGAAAGAATATTTCGAAGTGGTTGATTCGTGTTTTTCTTCAACCACTCAATCTTCTCTTCTTTAGTCTTCAATTCACATGCCTTCTCGACAATCTCGGCAATTGATAGTATCATGTTAGTCCTTTAAAATTCACTTATGTGCTGCATTAGGTTTCTGAGTTTGTTTTTAACGAAGTAGTTAAACAAGAGTGATCTATCTTTTTCGTTCTCTGCATTGTATGCTTCTAGAATTTGTTCCTTGATGTTATCTGGAACACGTGTAAGATCAATAAGCGTCTTGTTTCGAATGTAGTTCCTCTTCATCTCTTCGTTCATGTTATTTATGTCTTTTGTTTCATCGAGTCGTTTTTGCGTCACACGACCTTGACGAATGCTCATAACAAAGCAGTTATCAGGTGAAAGAATGTTTGGAACACCATCTCCGCGGTCACCGCGAATGATATGCTCGTGCAAGTATGACTCTGGATCAGAATGTCGAATCCACTTCTTACGTGTGGGATCGTACTGTGAAACGTTTCCATATGTGTGAAGTTGAATGTAGTCTTTGTCTCCAGATAGTATCAGAATTGGTTTACCAGAATTCAGCATCATACCTTCGGTGTGCGCAATAGTTCCGATGATGTCATCTGCCTCAGCAGTTTCAATTTGAATGACTTTGTATGGAAAGAATTCCTTTATCTCTTCACGCACGTTGTTTAGCGCATTAAAGATTGTATTCCAATCAAGCTCGGACTTGTCACGATCTGTGCGCCGACTTGCTTTGTAGTACGGAAAGTACGACCTTCGCCAATAGTTCTTGTCATCTGCGCAGATTATCATTTCACCAAAATCTTGTTCAAATTTAAGTTTGTTAAATCTCAGCGAATTTAAGATCATGTGACGAATCATATTTTCGTCAACCATTGCATTTTTGTGATTGCCGATCTGAACCATCATGTTCGATATCATCACTTGGTTTAAGTCAACAAGTATCATTTTTTATTCTCCTTATCTAATATACTTATTATATATCAGACATCTTCAATTGTCAATATCGTATTAATAATATTCATCATTCATAAATTGATGCAACATTTCTTCTGGATCATCTATGCAGTTTTCGAGTAGCATGTCAGTATATGTTTGTAAAGGATACTCTTCACTCCTAGCTCTATATGATAGACTTTTGATATGCTCTACAATTGATATTATATCATATATTGTCTTATGGTTGGCATACATGTCACAACCAAATTCGTCTATTAGAATACCTACAATACCTTGAACTGCTTTGACGCAAAAAAGGTCTATAGTCTCTTCGTGATCATCAATATCTTGAACAAGCTCGTCGAAACGATCCTCTTCCTTTTTTTGCTTAACGCTCTGAAGATCGATAATATTGTCCATTAGAATACCTTCAAAATTAGTGTTTGATCGTTTAGTCGACCTTTCGGTTCAGCAGGCTTTGCTTTGATATCGTTAAGAATCTTTTTACGCTTTGCTTTCGTGGCTTTGTTGAATTCTGTGAAGAACTCGTCTGGCTTACGTATAGTCTTGCGCGTAGACATATCAATATCGATGTTTTGAATTGTCGTACCTTTAACTTGGAATCCACTCTTCGAAGATGATACGAGGTGAATGATATATCTATACTTTGTATTGAATAGATATACTTCGTTAGCGCCCACGAGATTGATAGGATCGATACTTGCCAACTTGAACTCAGCGCTTTCTTTGAGATATTGTACCTTAGATACTTGCTGACCAGCACTCGTCACTTTTTTCTTGCGCGGCTTGCGAATAGCCTTTTTAGATGTCATATATTTCTCAGCATCTGAAATGACACCTTGAACAACATTTAGCAATTGCTTACGCTTTCGAACACCCAAGTGTGAATACGCTTCCACAAGATCGTCGGTCTTTTTATCAACCAACTCAGTAAGTTCATCGCACAATGGTGTGTAGTAATCGACAACTCCCTTTGCAGTGTTATATGGAAGATCACCTTTCTGTAATTCGTTGTACACAGAATAGTTTTCCCAATCCATCCATACTTCACCGTCGAACATGTCAAGCATTTCTTCGATACACGCAATGAAGTCTGATGTGCGTTCTTTTACAATATCCGCAGGTGTGCGGCGAGGTATATCGACAATAGAAACGTTATCTGCACCTTCGATAGAAGCCTTTCCATCGGCAATAGCTTTATCTATATATCTCTCGACTAAGTTCAAAGATGTTTCTGGTAGAACTGCACCGTTCATAATCATGCGACATAGCCCACCTGCTGTCATAGAAAAGAGACGATCAGACGATGCTTTGAAGAACTTCAAGTCTTGCTTTGACTTATTTGCTTTCACCCACTCGGCTGCCCAAGAAAAAGAGTCTTTGATATCGTAGAAATAACCATAATGTCGCAATGTATCAAGAATCTTTGACTGATAATCAAACATCTCTACACTTGACCAATCAACAGTCTCGTATCCTATTTTCTTCTCTTCTATCAGCTTTGATCCCTTGCTTCCGCGCATGGGCATATTTGTAGCTTTTTTAGCCATGATTCGAACTCCTATTTCACATATTAATATCATATTACAATAATGATGTCAACATGTTCTCCCATTCTTTTCCACGTTTTTTCCAATCATAGTGATGATTTGTTAGTGCAACTTGCAAGTCGGTATTGCTACCTTTCACGGTGTCAACTGCTGCCAGAAGATTTTGATAGAATATATTTGCGTGTTTATTTTTATCGTCAGTGTATTGATACATTCTTGTCACACCCATACTTGTCTCAGGCAATGCACCTAATGACGAATGTACACACTGTAGACCAGCACTCATTGCTTCGATAAGGCATATGCAAGATGTTTCCATCCATGTGGAAGGATATGCAAAGATGTCATGTCTACCAAGCTCTTTTCTAATATGATCATTTGATACTGCACCGTTATACTGAATTTTAGGGTGACTGTCAAGTGCCTTGAAAAGTTCTTTATATGGCTCGTCTCTTTGCGGCCAACCATATAAGCCAAACGATGAATATACAGTAAGCTCGACGTTATCTCTGTGCTTCGAAAGCTCGTCAAATGCCGAATAAAGTATGTCTAGTCCTCTATGTGGCGTGCTATAATAAATCAAACGAATAGTTTTATCTTTTTTATCTAATGTCTCAATAGGTTCAATCGCGTTTTTCAGTACAATACCTGCTTCGAATGGTACACCAAGATATGCATTATACATGTGTTGTTGCCAATGAGAAACGAACACGAGCTTGTCAAATTTTTTCCACCCACCATCTTTTAGATGTTGTACCTCTGGGTCTTGTGATAGATCATGAAGCCACAGAACCTTTCGTTTTGATGAATCCAAGTCTCTCACGCGACTTGATATAATTTGAAATTGATCTAACAATTTACTATCAACGTGTAGTGAAAGGCGGTCACCCATTAACTCGGTGCCGCCTTTCGCATTTTTATTCAGTTCATTCGACTGCATTAGAATGCTGTACCATTGACTGTTTGAAGTTTATCCCATCGGAAACTACGCCAACCTTCTGCGTTGATATCCCAAACAGAAAGAGCGTCTTCAGTCTTCTTACGAGGTGCAACCTTCTCTTCGATTTCGCGAACGACTTCAGGTAGAATATCAGAATTGAGTGTAGCTTCCATTTTGCGATACTCACCATTCACCTTTGTAAACTCAATAGTCACGACACCATTCTTAAACGATTCGATAACATCAGATTTTTCCATCACCATAACCTCCAATTGTGTTTTCAATTTCTTTTGCAAAATCGCTATAACCACCGATATGACGATCATCCCACATGATCTGTGGTACTGTCGATGCGTCAGGAAACTCTTTTGAAAATTCTTCGGAGTTATCCAACGCATCGATATATCTATATCGTAAATTATATTTCTCGGCTAACGAGATAGCTTGTTTACAGTATCCGCATAGAGGTGTCCCATAAATTTTAATCATTGGCACCACTAGCTGGTTTAAACTTATCCCCACGCTTCAACCATTCACGACCAGAGACACGTTGCTTAATGAACCGCTTGTTTGTCTCATTCTTGTTTGGATTTGCGATTGTGAAGACAACATTCTTACCCTTTTCAAGGGCTGCCATCTGGTTCAAAAGACGTTGACCTGGATCACGATTCGATGTTTTGATTGAACTGCGACGTTCACCTTTTGATACGTTACCAGTGCTGTGTTTTTTCTTACCCATAGTATTCTCCTAAGTTAATAGTGTGCTTATAATATCAGATTTTTTGTGTTATGTCAAGATATTTTTACGAAGTATATTTCCCTTTAAATTCTTCTTGACGAATATTTTCAAACTCAATCGCTCGTTCATCGCTCGGATATTCTTCCCAGTGATGAATACTTGCGATCTTATAGTCTCTTGACCAGTCAGATGCATATTCATTATCTCTATCAAAGAGATCGAGAACTTCTTCTTCACTTACAATAAACATATCAGAGATTTGTTCTCCTATATGATCTTGCGAAAACTCTTTCACTTCTTGCATGGTAACTAAATCAAGTGCCCATTTTGGATCAACTTGACAGTCTTCGTTCAACTTTTGCAACTCACTCATGGGTACAACGTATCGCATACGATGACTTGAGATTGCGGTTACGACTACATATTGTCCTTTCACTTCGCTTGACATGTCCATTTTATCCTTGCGTCTGTTTTGTAATATTGTTTGATGTTCTCGCCTGCGATGATACAGTTCATCTTTCATGGATGCAGTTTCCATCGCTTCATATGTTCCAGTTCTTTTTCGGTTGTTGCAAACACCCACATACAAGTTTCTTCTTCACGGGTAAACATCTTGCCGTAGTGATTGCGATATGGATAAGTTGGGTCTGCAACATAACCATAGTGCTGAACACCTAGAGAAATATCCATCCATTCGTTTAAAGGTGCAGACAACACTGTGGTTACACCAAAACCTAAACAATCAGGTCCATCACCTCGCCACTGACAATATTCCTCTAGGCAATAATTTGCAGCAAAGTCGTATGCATCAAACAATGCTTGTGCATGTGCTGCCTGTGCCATACCTTTGCCTGGGTTCATGTCCCAGAGGTCTTCACGCATTACGATATAAAGTCTTGGTTCAGTCATTTTCTAAAATCCATACACATTCCATGATATCATTTGGGTCTCCATATTTACGCTTACACTGTTCATAAGGATGCATGTAATAAAGCAACAATGCACCAATAAGAATAAAGGGATTGAGAATTACACTTGCTTTATATAATCCATCAAAGAACCCTTCCCAAAACGCCTTTCTCATTCTTCATAATCCACAAATAGCTTCAAAGTTTGACAATCATCTTGCAGTCGATACGATACGCCCGTTACGTTATACTTTGTATAGACACGACCATCGTTATCAATAACTTCGACACGATTGACACGAGAGAGGTCTTGGGCTTGCTCGGCAAACCACCCAGGACTCATTGGTTCACGATTATATGGTAGGGGCATCTACAAACTCTCCATCTTTTACAACAAACCATTGCGCTGGGATACTCATATCACCAACACGCTTAAAGTATGCCCGCCCGCCGTCTAGTGATACACCACCTACACTATAGAAGTCATGACGATGTTGACTGTAGTGCAGTTGACCATCCACTTCGACCATACCAAATTCAGCATCTTCGATTTTGTCGGCATTAGTAATCATGAGTCCACCACGAACGCCACCATAGTTGTTTGCATCATACAAACCAAAATAACGATTACCAAACTCTGGGTGAGGGATCTCACGGTAGAAGATATCCATTGCTCGTGCTTCGCTACCAAGTGCAGATGTGCAGACATACTTAACATCTACGCCATCCTTCTCAGAGTAAAGTTTTTCTGCTATTTCAGTGTCAAAGATTGGTCTGTGATTGATGTTCATCATCTAGTCTTTCAAAGCGTTATAAAGTTTTTCTGGAATCACTTGAAGACCTTGTTTTGCACGGGCTTCGCAGTAATCTTTGTATGTTGGATATTCACATGCAGTCATATCGAATCTCTCTATTGTCTATACTTAGATACTACACGAATCATATATGGTTGTCAACAAAAAAAGGCGCCCGAAGACGCCTTTTCTTTTATTATTTTGATTTGGTTTACTTGACACTAACGAAAGGTACTATTACACTTTCGTACTTAATCCTCATTATTTTTCTCTTTGTCTGCCTTTTCAAGTTTCTTCATCTTCTTTTCTAGTCGTTTGATAACTTGGTCACCGTCCATCCAAATATCTTTGTTGTCAAGAATTGAAACAATCTCTTTCTCGGTAAGAAAGTCTTCGTAGATATCACGCATAAGCTTTTCTGACCACTCGCGTTCATGCTTCAGTTGGTCAAACATCTCGCCACCCTTACCCATAACGCCACTTGAATAGTTATGGAACATGAACATGGAGTGTTCAGATACTTCAAAATGGTGACCACACATAAAGACAAGAGTTGCAGCACTCATACAAGCGCCTTCAACAGATACCATGATAGTAGCGTCTGAGTCTTGCAGTACGCGTAGAAACTGAATGGCGGTAAAGAGGTCACCGCCATACGAATTGATATAGATACGTACTACATCGTTCTTACCTGCATTACGAATAACGTCAAACCATTCAAGGTATTCGTCAGCCGATTCGATAGTTCCGCTTAGATAGAACTCGTGAATCGCCGCTGCGTGTCTTGTCGTGAACCGTTCGCTCTGCTTATTAGGCGTCTTGAACAAGTCCATAATATCAAGGCTTTTATTAGTTTTCAATTTATATTCCTTTATTAATTCCAAAGACATCGAAAATATTTTCCGAATAATCTTAATCCATTATCTATTCTAACATTTGCTTTTCTGCGGCCTTCATCATCTGTCCAATCAAAGTGTCCGGATAAAGGTGTTTCATCATCTTTAATCCAATCTCCATAGTAGTCAGACTCCCAGTCGTCTTTTGTTAGCATTTCAAAAGCCCAGATCATTTCATCAAGCACCCAGTCCCAACGCTTATGATGATTGTCATCTAGGTCATAATCATTTTCTTTGGGTGGAGCACTCGTGCTACGCAGTTCTTCTGGAACATCTTCGTCCTCAACCCAAGGAGAACCGTGCTTCGTTGATTTCAACTGTTTCAGCATAGGAAGAACGATATGCGATAGAGTGTGATCCATACTCCAAGTTGCTTGGTTGCTCATTTCCATATAGAAGTATTTCTTACTTTTGACTCCCAACCACTGTAATAGTTTACCTTTAGGCCATTTCCACAAATAAACTTCCAACATTATCATTTCCTTTCTATACACTTATCAAAATGCCATCTTCTCATTGCAGGCGCATCTTTTCCAACTTTTTTACAATGAGGACACTCTATTATTTTATCTATTGGTACTGCCTTTCTAGGCCGAATCTTTTTGCATTTGTCTCCATGCCACTTAGCATAGTTTTGAGGAGTTATTCAAAATCTTCAGGATCAATACGAACACTAATCTTTCGATCTATACGCTTGTCAAGTATTTTATTGATTGTCGCGTTATAAAGCCACTGCAAACCGTCTTCTAGTTTTTCAAGCGCATGTTCAAGGTTAGTGCTGCTGTTTTCCCATTCGTATCGGCCATACTTCTTGTCCATATATTTGTCGTGAACATAACTCACCCAACGGTCACGATAGTTTCCAATTTTTACACGCATGTTTATCCTTGGTCTTCTAATGTATTTTTCAGTGCGACCAAAATATGATCTAGCTTTTCCGCATCTAATGAACGACAAGACCTGATTACGGTCGGTCTGAACTCTCTGCCGTCATCAGTTTCTTCTACAGTATCAAGTATTTCGAACAATGCTTTGATAAGAACGTCATATGCTTGTGCTTTACTTGTTAGGCTCATTTGATTATCCAATCTATTTTTGACCAGTCAGTATCTTCTGGCATCAACTCTACTTTGTCGCTGTGGATTTCTTGCAGTTGATTCCAAATACCAGCGTTGTTCATTCTTAACCTGTAAGACTCTTTACCGCAACTGTAGCAAGACCCGCTTGAGCCATAAAACAAAAAGTGTTCATCACCTTCAAAAAAAGAAGTGATACCACTATTCATACGCCAAGAACTACCGTTTAAATACGAACCTGACCATCCAGCCAGAACTCTGTAGTGAGGATCATCGCCTTTGATTTTGATTATTACCCAATTATCTGGGTGATAGTTGCTCATTTTTTGCTCCTTCTTTTCACGACTCATCAAAGGTCATGTCATATCCATCACTCTTGCTTGTGCTTCTAACTCTGATTTATACACTAAAGCTTCGTCCATGTCAAGAAAATATTTTGTATCGTAATCAAAATACTTCACAGTATTTCCCACGTGAGTTGCATCTTGGTAGCTAACGTAGTACTCGGTTGATGCGTAGGCACCATCCGGATCATGCTTCCATTGACCTTCAAGTTCTTTACGAAGAATACCGCGAACTTTCCAAGTCACAATTTCATAAGTGCGAAGAGGCATATCATACTTGAACCAATCTTCTCCATTGATCTCCTGATGAATTTTCTTACGATGAAAAGCGGCGTTTCTCTCCTTCACAGAATAAAACACATCACCTACTTTAAGTGTTTCTGGATCAATCATTTTTTTCTCCGTATCCATACATTTCTTGTTCACGACGATACCAACTACGTTTGATGGCTCTAGCATCTTCCAAAGCATTATGCAGAATAGCACTCGACTCAGTAGTCATTAGCTCAAATCCATTGCCATTTTCTTGATCTCTAAAGCACGTTCCAGAGTATCTGTTTCGTTTTTATCATCGCGCACCTCAATAAACCGAGGATGTGATAGCGCATAATGTTCATTATCACGAGCCTTAGTCAGATCGTTACATTGTACGGTAATAATTTTACCAATCATTTCTTCTCTACGAGAATTAAAATCATCTAATTGAGCATCGGAAAAACCGGATGTTCTACCCTTGATCATACCGTCGTCAGATTCAAAAAGAATTGCGCCAAATGTTTTTTCGCGGGCAGTTCCTGGTGTACCTTCCTGAAACCCCGTGATACGTACATCTAGATCAAGTTCCAACTTTAATTTCAATTGCTGTGGGTTTGTCCCATCACGGAATACCGACTTTGCATCTTTGAGAATCGCGCCTTCAAGCCCCTCATTCATCCAATCTGAGCAATGTTGCAATGCTTCGGATAGAGTATTGACCACATGTGTTTCGATCACTCGAATCTGTTCGTGGTCCAATTCAGACAAGATATCACGCAGTTTAGCAAGCCGTTCATCATAAGGTGTAGAGCACTTTTTCTTTATAGCTGCTGCGGCATATTCTTCTGATGTTACATAATCCCAAGCTTCAAATATAATCTGATCGTGTGGTGGTGTGAGACTGTTAATGAGCCCGTTCCCTTCAGCACGGTTCATGGGAATACCATCAGAACCTAGGACCGTCAATTCGCCAAAATAATGACCGTTGGGGAAGTCCTTCATTAGATCAAAGTGAACCGGGTAGGTATATTCCTCGCCAGATCGGGAGGTAGCTGATACAGTGCCATTGTCCACAACAAATTCTCGGTATGTACCGTCTGCTTTTAATTGTACAATTGCGCCTGTGGTATTAATCTTTTTAGCTGATTTTTCGTTATATAGCCCACATCGCATATAAACAGGTTTTTGAATTAAGTTTGGAAATACTTTGTTAATCTGTGTGCGGCCCATATTGATGCGCAGATCACGATTCAGTACTCGTGTTGCAATCAGTGTATCGTCTGGGGATAGACCCATCAGATATTCGTGCATTTGGTCAATAGCGGCATTACCCGTAATTTGGCGGGTGGCAAGTTTATCGCTCATAAAATCTAGAACTTCTACGAGATTGTATTTCACGGTATTTGTATTACTGAAAATTTCATCTTTAGCTTCGCCTTGTTTCCACCGCTTCATCGACAACCCATAGGTATACTTTACTCGGTCTTGAGTCATTTGTAAAATACGCTTTAGAAGCTCATTATCCGTGTATTTCTTTAGAACAGCAAGTTTGTAATTAGAACCGTTTTCTACATTCAGTTCGTTAATAATGTCAATAACAGTCATGCAGATTTTCTTTCCTTTATACATCGTTCAATCCTCACCTGCAATAGCACTTAATGCTGCCACTAGGACACTGCACCAATCATCAACACCGCATATTTATATGCTTTCATTATGATCCCAGCGCATTTCATCATACACTGTTTGCCAGTTAATATCTCTAAATCCTTCGATAGTAGCATCACCATGATTAGGATCACGGATGCCATCTAGTAGTAATTTTGCTGCTTCTTGTGCTGTCATTCTTCTTTCCTTACTTTAGTCCAAGGTGTTGACCAAGTCATGCACACCCACCAAAAACACAGAGATACGATGGGACCATCATAATACATATATTCATATCCAAGAAAGCGATTCTCTTTCTTTTCAATCCAGTCAAACCAATAGAAGTAATAGAAGTAATAATCCGTCCCAAGAGTCTTCTCAGACTGCCACCACTCGACACCATTCCATTTGAGTTTGAACTTCCAAGGATACTGTTTCATTTGTAAAGTCCTTTGTCTTTATCAGACCATTGATGGAGAACACTAAATTGAATTGGAATAATCTTGGCGTATTTCCAACTATCAGGCTCTTCAAATACAATATTAGCTTCTATTTCTGCTTCATAATCATAATCGTGTGGATAACACATCCATGCCATATACATCATTTCACCTCATAGACTGGAACACCAGCTTTTTTACCTTGTCGAATCATATCGGCAGTACCATTACCGCCTTTGAATGCTACTATAACATGTGGTTGACCATCTGTCAACATTAATCTGTTTCGGATTGGTCCTGCACTTCTTCCATGAGTTTTCCAATCAGCCGGATATACTCGTTCTTCAACTCTGTCTTTCCGCATTGACGCCCATACACCACTAAGCGCATCGGCTCCTTTTGCGCCTCCATGAATGAGGACAAAAGTTCTTTCTGCCAGGGTTGCAGCTTCGAGTGCTTTATCAAGGACTCTAAAGAGTCTTTCTCGGTCGTCATAGTCTCTACCTCCACAGACGAGAACTCGGAATTCATTCATACTAATCCCAAAAATTTACGAGCATCTGGAATACACTGACTCCAAAGTTCACGTGGTTGATTTTCTCCGAGTTTGTCTTTTACCAAACCCATTTTCTCTGCTGTCAACACTCGACACCATTCCATTTGAGTTTGAATTTCCAAGGATACTGTTTCATTTCAACTACCTTCATTTTTTATCTCACATTCTTATTATAGAAGACACAATTTGTTTTTAAACTAGGAACCTTCATAAGCAATGGTTCTCCCAGTGTACTCATAGATTTGAACCCATGCACATCCATACGCGGGGCAGATTTCTATAAACTGTGGTAGTTCATTGTCGTCTTTAGGGCCATGCCCTCCAGCCACAAAGTATGCTCCTGTCATTTCTGGAGTTGCATGTTTGAAGCGGTCACGCTCACGTTGATAAATTTCAAGACCTTTTCGAAGCTTTTCGTTTTCAGCCTCAGCAGCAGCACAAGCAGCCTTTAGTTCTTCAAGTTTAGCCATTTTCTTTCTCCTTCAATACATAAGTGATGCCATCAATTACTACTTCCTTGCCTGAACAAGAGGTAGGCTTAGACGTAGTATATCTCCTGTGCTCTTGTTCTGTCAGAAGCTTACCATATAGCCACCAAGACTTATCACCATTAGCGTAATCACAAGCTGGACCATCCTCACGGTGACGTTTACCATTCAGGTACCAAGACTTATCACCATTAGCGTAATCACAAGCTGGACCATCCTCACGGTGCAGCTTATCGTCTAGGTACCAGTGCTTATCGCCACTAGCGTAGACTTTATCGCCAGCGTAGACTTTTACTGTATATTCAATCACTCTATTAGTCATTCTGTTTCTCCAATCATTTGTTCATTAGGATCGTCACGAGTTGTCTTCTTGTAAACGTTTCAGTTCAGCCTCAGCAGCAGCACAAGCAGCCTTTAGTTCTTCAAGTTTACTTGCGTTAGCTACGGACCGATCGGACCCCATGCTGTCGATAAGCGTTGTTGGTAGTACAGTCATTGTTTATTCTCCTTTTGCTATTTCAATAAGCAAGGCATTTACGTTGCAGGGATTAGCATGTTACTTCACTTATCGATAGAAAATGTGGTTGTCGATTTTTGCCACATAGTCGTATGATGCACTCCAATATGGATCAACATAATCTGCATGATACATGACTGCTTCTTCAACTGGGCTAGAACGGTCACGAGCCCAATCAAGCAATACGACATCTGCAACAAGACCCGCATCTTCCCAAGCACGTTGTTCGAGAATGTTTGAACCCGGTTCATCACTCTTACCGTCGTGTGTCCAGCTAAACTGTTTGCGTTGCCAAACAACTTCGCAAATAGTATCTGGATATCGCGAATCTTCCATACGATTCATTGTCACCCAAGCAACTGCAACTTGTCCGATAACACTTTGATTACGAGCTTCAAAGTAGATATTTTGTTGTAGACAGTGAAGGTCATCTGTCGTGATAACTTGCAATCGCTCTTGCGCTTCTGCATCGCGGATACTAAAACCAGCAACCACTGCTATTGCAACAATAGCAGTGGTGTTGACTGTGCCCGCAACAAACTTTACTAACTTATTCATTATATACCTCAATGTTTCTTATACGTATAAGCTACACGATTCGAATCTATATGTCAAGTGTTATTTTAGCTATTCATCCATATTTTCTAATACCAAGCATTGATTGTAGTCAATAACATAACCACAGCCTCGGAGAAAGTTTTGAAACTCTTCCAACACTTCGTCAATGGTCGAATCTTCATGAACTTCCACTTCAATCTTTGTTCCGTTATCACTTTCTTGTATAAACTTCATATCTTACCCATATCTTTAAGTTTTTTCAGTACGACAGCTTCATAAAACGTAATGCCCATTTCATCAGCCATCTTTTGAGTATCATCTTGATCTTGAGTTTCTTTCCTTTCGGCAGCGTTCAGTTTTCTATAACCACATACTGTAACAGATGGTGACCCAAGATAATCTTCATAAGATTCCATATGTGACTGAAACTTTAGAAAGCATCCTTCGAGACCTTCAGCTTCTGCTTTGACAAATAGTTGGTCACAAATATGTTTTAGATCATCAAACGAATATTCATTGTTCTCTGACAAGTATTCTTGACCATTTTCATATAGCTCAACTTCTTTCCATACACGATAGTCTGAGTAGTTAGTCATCCCCAATCCTCCAATGTGTTTTTCAATTCTTTCAAAACTTGTTCCAGCTTTTCCGCATCTAATGCACGACGACTAGAGATTCTGTTAGGATGAAATACTCGACCTTCATCAGTCTCTTCTGTGCGATCAAGCAATACTAATAGTTCTCTTACCAGAACATCATACTGTTGTGCTTTACTTGCTAGGCTCATTCTCTACCTCATAGAATTTATCAAGTGTTCCTTCGTGAATCATATGCGCTTTCTTACTACCAATCTTGCGAGTATTCCAGTGCTTATTGCCACTCTTACGATTAATCAACTCTATTCTAACACTTGAAGTCTTAGAAGTCAATATCATTCCAGGTTTATACTTCACTAAAGATTACATACGATATTCCAATTCTTCAATGTCATCCATGACTTGCTTTTTCATCTCATTTGCTTTCTGATACGCTTCAACTGTGCGAATATCATCTGTTCCATATGCATCTCTTTGAAAATTAGCACTACGCTGCATTTCTACATATGATAAGAATTTTTCTTTTAGTGGCATTATCCAAACCTCAACTTTTTTAGTTTATCATATACACGACGGCCTTGCCAGTCAGAATCGCTAATGCGTTCTAGTAGACAATCTAGGTCTTCTCGGTCAAGCACAGAAAGTGCTTCTGGTTCCTTTTGAACAGAGTAGCCACTTTTTTGGAGATAGTCTACAAGTTCTTCTTCATCAATTTCTTCAATTACATCCCAAGGGTCGATATCAACATCAACTGTCATCGTTCGCATTTTCAAGTCCTTTTCTAAAGTCTTCGTAAAATATATACGATAATGCTCCCATTGTCAAGAGCAAAATATTACCTGAAATAAGGTCCGCTGAAATTTTATCAGCGAACCAAAAGCAAGCAAGACAGTCATACGACTTTATTGCATACCCATCCATTTTGCACAAGCATCCCACTTAGTGTTAGAACTGATGTTCTTCTCAATATGCTGTAATAACAATTCACGAATATTACTTCCGTCCAGCATACGGAAGACACATTGTGCATCTGTCTTGTTCTCAAGAGTAGGCACCATCTCCAAAGCAATACGCTTACGGTCATCTTCATATGACTGTTGTGCAGAGATACGAAGACCGTACAACTGGTTTTCTTTCTGCTTAAACGCTTCCCAAAACCGAATTTCAAAGTTTCGAACACGGTTAGCTTGAACAACAGGTAACATAGGCATAACATCGTCAACTTCTTCGTTGATGATCAAGTTCACAATGTTACGATCAAAAGTGATACGATCAATAGTCTTGTGAATACGCACATACCAATCGTTTTTGATTTTCAGCATATGCCCATCTGCAAAACGAATGATATCACCTTCACGAGACTCCTGCTTACGAGCAATATACATGTAGTCATTCAACCCAAGTTCAAGTGAACCATACTGAGGCACTGTAGGAAATGGGCATGATGTGTCCATTACATATGCGCCAGTAACATTGTCACGAGTGCCAAGATACACAAGGTCTGCTTCTTCATAAGCAAGCACAATCTGGTTGAACGGGCTTATCCACTCAAAGATAGGAGTTACGCTATCTTCAACACACTGACGAAGCCAATCCTTCAACGAAGGGTCTTGTGCAGCAAGCCAAGCCTCGGCCTGCATCGCAACGTTAGTAACACCCATCTT
>Ga0208643_1000328_pt1 | contig 32437 bp, 63 predicted proteins | sample VirMetDEL_Nov_12_FD_184516 | JGI IMG/M metagenome (GOLD analysis project Ga0208643, IMG submission 184516) | Aqueous microbial communities from the Delaware River and Bay under freshwater to marine salinity gradient to study organic matter... | ecosystem: Environmental > Aquatic > Marine >...
GCCGTGGTGGCGAGTTTGATGGCGTTGTCGTAGTACAGAAAAACTGAACCATTCTGGTTGGCTACTAAGTAGTCATCCCCGTTGCTACTGTTTTGCAATTTAAGGTTTGCACCACGAAGCAACAGGCTCCCAGTGCCAACATCATCAATATAACTATTAGACCCATCATGGTAAATCTGCAAATCAAGCCCGTCACCAAAGGTAGCCTTATCAGTGTCACCGAAGTTTAAATCTGTAGCGTCCACAGAAATAGCACCATTACCATTAGCACGAAGGTTTAAGTTACCATTTGTGTCTGTGGTAGTAATAGTATTACCATTTAGGGAAAGGTTATCTACAGTAAGCTCCGCCAAACCCGTAACACTACCGCCGTCAATGTCAACAGAATCAAGGTAAGCTGTACCGTCGATGTATAGGTCTTTAAACTCCAGTAAAGAAGTACCCAGGTCAACCGTGTTGTCTGACTTGGGGCGAAGAACCGTAGCTGTAACTACAATATCCTGCGCTGGTCCAACCTTTTCGATAGGCGCACCTTCACCATCAGTACCATCATGGGTGTGGCCTGTTGTGTTATCAAAGGCAGATTGCAGGCCATCAAATTCTAAATCTAGATCTGAAGCATTAATGATGTTACCATCAGAAATGTTGTCTGATGTATCCTTACGTGTGTACCCTGTACCCATTAGTCCGTTCCTTATTGTCTATCATTAGTTGCGAATTCCAAAAGCATAGCGTCTAATGAAAAATCTGGGTCTGTTCCGTCAAATACAAACTGTATTGACACTGAATTGCCTGCGCCTACAAGTTGATTCGTAAATACGTTTACTAGTTTACCGCCATAAGTATCTGTACCATACGCAGCGTCACCGTAGAAAGAAGCTGTGGAAGAAGCCCCGTTATTAAAACTAATGGGTGCTGGCTCAGGCGTATTAGGTTGAGCAAAGTCAAACTTAGCTGCAGCTGTACCAGACACAGAACCTCTTGGGTCTACATAAGTAGTAAGCTTGTATACAGTCTTTCTTAGCCTTGGATCACTTAAAGAGAAGTGAGGCGTACTGAAAGTAGCTCTGATGTTAGCTCCGTCAAAGGAACTACCTGACTCCATACGATAGACGTAGCCGTTGTTATTAGAAAAGACTACTACCTCTACCTCTGAGTCGTCGTAGTAGCTGTCCACTGCATACACATTAAATCCGCGAAGCCTTGACCAAGCCATACCTTCTGAAGACTGATCTGCAAACTGTGTACCTAAGATACCTCTAGCAGCGCTAGATGAAACACTAGGTGAGTACCCAAACACTCTATACTGACTCTTCCCTCTAATAACACAAGAAGCGAAAGAAGTGTGACTAGAGGTAAAGTTTGTCATCACGTCTTGAATCGACTTGGATGCTGTAGAAAGTCCGAAGTCACCAATACGATCAGTGGCACTAAGAAGCCTCAAACCATCAGGTGCCATAAACATTACGTCACCACCAACCTCCTGCACTGTACCTGAACTTACGCAGCCAATGTCTAGTGTAATGGGTTGAAGTACAAAATCAGCAATAGTGTTGCCCGTTAGTCTATAGATCTTACGCCGTGTGAAAACAATTAGCTGCTCTCTGTAGACTATTAAGCCTGTTACATTTTCTTCTAGAGATAGTGTACCACTACCAGCAGCAGATGTAAAGTTATCATCTGTGAAAGGCGCAGAAAAAATAAGCGTGTTATCTTTAGCGAAGAACAACTGGCTTTTAAAGAGGGTTACAAAGGAAGCGCCAATCAAGTCTGAGGGAGCTTCATTTAGTACCTTAAAGGTTGTACCATCATACTTAACAGGGTAGTTGGCTCCGTCAACAAAAGTAATAGTAGGTGTCCCAGAGAGGTTGTACCTATCATACCGTACTTTGTTTGAACTCTCTCTACTCGTTTGCAACCAAGTTATACTAGCGTTATCAGCTGGGCTGGTAGCCAAGGCTGGGGCAATAGTTAGTGTAGCCTCTCCACTAGCGTTCACAGTAGCCTCTGATACAACAGTGTATACTTGAGCTACACCAGCGATAGTGAAAGTATCCCCAGCGTTGGGGGTGCCTATAATACCATCTACAGCTAAAGTAGTTCCTGTTTGACTTGCTCCATTAACAAGAACAACACCATAACTAGGCTTGCTGATAAGGGTCCAGGAACCTGCCGTATCGTTGGACCAGTAAGTACCGTCTCTCACAGCAATTACTTCAGAAGCGTAGTAGGCCACAGCGTCTATCAAGTTAGTATTGTTTACGAAGGTAACACTAGCCTTGTCTGCGGGTGTGGAAGATAGAGCAGGTGTTATATCACAGGAGAGTGTTTTATTTGTTACACTGTAAGCTGTAGCAATACTACTTATAGTGTATACGGTAGTGTCACCACTAATGGTAAACTTATCCCCCACGACAGGAGATGTCATAACACTAGCTAAACTAATTGTAGTACCTGTGTTCGCCCCGCCCTGTACCTTAGTAGCGCCGTAGGAAGGGACTACTAGGTCATTATACTTAGTATAACCCAGAACACGCCTGTAGCCACCCTCAATAGAAGGCTCAAAGTTACGCAGTTCCCTAGCAGAACCCATTAAGTTGAGGCCTTGCTGCAGGGGAGCCATGTTGGTAACTAAACCCCCACGAAACTCTACTGGAAAGGTCTGCCAGTTTGTAGGCATTCTAGATTACTCTCAATGAATTATAGGTGTTACGCTGAGTTACAGTGCTTCTTAAATAGTCGTACCTATTAATGTACAGGGATCTCATGTTCTTGATACCCTCTAAGAACTTCTGATACATGATCGTTGCATCTTGAGAGTTACCTCTAAATAGATAGGCGTAGTACATAGCACCGTCAATAATGATATGTCTAAATTGCTCTGGTGCTGCGGGGACATCTGCTGCGTTTACCAAGTCAACTGGAAGTCTGTAGTACTCATACACCACCTCATAGGCTTGGTCAGGTGGAGGTACTAAACCAAACTCTTGGCTAGGTGTTCTGAAGACCGCCTTTGGAAGACCTCTGACACTCTCTGAAGGGTTATACTCGTTATCAAGGTGTCGGTTTAAGTACTCTTGATAGGCGAGAATGACTAGCTTAGAGGTTTCATTACCGAGTGTGTCGTCCCTCTTAATGCGGAAGGTGTTAAAGTCAATTGTCTTAGCGTCTGACGGAAAGGCATACCTTGTCTCTCCCGGTGTTACAGTCTCTTCCTGCTCTACATGGTTGTAAGGCCACTCGTACTGTTCCTGATTAATAAAACGAATAGATGCGTTTACACTATCCTTTGCAGAAGCATAAAAGCCAACAGCCGTGTCAAAGTTGTCCGTAGTAAGCTCTACTTCATTCAACCGTCTAGAAATATCATTAACTAAACCTAAGTAATCATATGCCATTTAGCGTTCCTTTATGCGGAGCTTTACTACTCGTTCAGCTTGACTACCAGAACTATCCGTAATCCTGCAGTAGAATTTATACTCTGTGTTGTTTGTACCTAAGCCTAAATTAATAGTAGTTACAGTGTCTGTCTCTGTCTTAGATACGTTCTGAATACCGTTTACAACTTCACCATCGCCTAGCAGCGTCTTGACTTCAGAGCCATTGTCTACAAACCATTGTACACCTGCGAGTGAAACGCCTGTACCCAAGAACCTAGACCAGTCAACACTGTAATCTAGCTGTTCGTCAGGGTCTTTGTTAGGCCAACGCATACTCATACCTTAATCCTCAGTTGCGTACACTGTTCTTTCAGCAGAACTATGTAGTCTTTCAATTGTCACGGTTCTATTCTCTTGTGATACTCGTGCAGTCCTATCGGAAGATGTCACTCCACCTGTAATGTACACGACTCTGTTCTCTTGGGGTACTCTTGCAGTGCGTTCAGCAGGTGTAGTCATTATGCCGCCCTCGCAACTACTGCAGTCCTTCTACGGCTATATAGGTCTTTAACCGCATTAAAGTCAAATACGTTACCTGTAGGCGTAACCTCATCGTTTATAAGCTCAGCAGATACACCAACAACACCTGCACCTGTATGTACCTGAGGTGCATTTACCGAAGCTACTGCCACTACACCTGATAAGAACTCTTCACGTACATTAGGTGAAACTAAACCAACACTAAACTCAGAGCTTACCCCTGTAAGGTTGTGAGTGTTGCTAAACTTAATGTCACTACTTACTGATCCAGTAGCTGCAACTGATGTTAGTATTTCTGATACGTTTACTCTAACGCCTGAGATAGAAGCAGTAGCAATAAGGCTAGCTGTTACACGTTCTGTGACATCAATCTCAAAGCCACCAGCACTAGGTACTTCTACTTGGCTTGTACCTACGACACCTAAGACAGGCACAGTGTTAACAGACCGAATGTCTAACCCAGCAGCGTTTACAGTGAAGGTAGCTTGGACACCTGTAGGCTCAGCTTTTAGATTAACCTTAACAGAGCTTACTGTTACTGTAGCTTCTACACCAGAAAGAAACTCTTCTCTTACGTTAGGTGAAACAATCCCAATAGAAGCGGATGCACTTACACTAGCTGGTACGTGAGAAACATCGACCAAGCCATACCTAGCTGATCCGTATCTTCCTGCTCCATATGTAGCAGATGAGGTTAGAAACGCCATGTCCTAGCCTTTAGGCAATACGAATGATTGCGTTAGTTGCATCTGCTGTTGGAAATTCAATTGTTAAGTCACCAGCTGTTGCAGAGACAGTGCCACCAAAGTCGATAACGCAGACTGCTTTGTTAGCCTGTGCCGTGTTATAGATGATACAGCCATCACAGGACGTAGTTACATCAGCAAATACTTCATCTGTAAAGTCTAGGTATGCAGTAGTGCCTGAGGTGGCAATGGTCGCACCATCAAGTACTTGACCACCCGCAGTATAGTTAGTGCCTGTAGCTTCATCCGAGTTGCCTGTAACATCAGAGTAGTTAGTTGTAGCAGCACCGTATGTACCTGAGGGTGAAGCCTTAATAAGAGCCAGCTTTAAAGAAGCAGTATCCAAGTCATGGACACCACCAAGTAGCTCTGCTTTAAAGCTTGTACACATTGCTGTTGTGATAGCCATGTTCTAATTCCTTACATCTTGTTTATATCTTCTAGGCTTTTCAAAGTAACCCGTTACCTGTAACTCAGGAAATACTAGAGTATAAGTAAGCTGAAGGGCCAGCCTCCTAAGAGACCAGCCCGACAGACTAAGTAGTTTTAAGCAGCGTTGTAGTGTGCTGTGACAAGAGCTTCAGGGCGCAAGATTTTGCGGCCATAAAGGTGCATACCACGTACAATATCAGCGAAGCTATCTGGGTCACGATAGTTCTCAACCTTGTTGATTTGCTCAGCAGAAGCAACTGCATCGTCCTGACCTGCAACAATAACACCAAAGTTAGTGTCCTGTGCAAGTGCACCAGAAGTACCTGCGCCTGTACCAGCGGCAGGCAGTGCATTGGAAACGTACACACGGAAGCCGTGCATGTTGTTCAAGACGAGACCGTTCTGCAAGCCAGAACCGCCGAAGTCAGCGTTCAACATGCGTGAATCTTCGTCTTTCAGCATCTCTACGAACACTGGGTCAAGTACGATCCAACGGCCACGAGAATCAACGTTTGCAGTATCCATCTGACGTGCCATACGTGCAATCACTGTCAAAGGAGAAACAGTCGCTGTAGACAACGCTGTTGCGCCGGGAAGACGTGGTGCAAGAGGAATGGAGTCGCCAGTAGCATAAGCGGTTGATGCAGAGTCAGCAGTACCCAACGAGCCGAAGCTTGTTGCATCCAAGTGGTTAGCAGTAATGTACTCACCAGTCGCTGTCAAAGCAGTCTGCTTGTCGCCTGAGGAAGCAGTGATCTTAGTACCATCAGCATTGTGACCTGAGAGGTAACCAAGAACGTCTGTGTCCATTGCGTCAGCCATCTTATATGCAGCACGATCAGCAGCCAAGCTGGTGAAGTCTACATTTGAGAATTGCTCTTCAATGTCATCCATCTTGAAAGCAAAGTAGTTAGCTTGATCAATGGTCAGCGAGAAGTCAGAGTCATCAAGCTTCTCTACTGAGATACCTGTGTGACGCTCAAGAGCGTTGACTGTTACGTCTGGCTCTTTTTGAATGCGAACAGTGTCGCCTTGGTTTGCAATGTCACCGAAGTAAGAGTTGTTGGTGATTGCGCTAGTAACAGCAGAGCGACGAAGCGCGATCTGTGCTTGCTTGGAGTAGATAATCGGGGAGAAGTTCCCGTTAAATCCACCTGATGCGGAAGTAATAGCCATTGTGTAATCCTTTCAAGATATATGTGGCTTGAGGTAGACACTACATATCCACTTGAAAGAGGCTCTTTTTATAGGGTGGTCAGATATGCTCTCAGGATTTGCGGTCCTTTGTGCGCTGGGCCTATAATAGGAGGTAGTTCTTTTTGCTGTGAATTAGTGCTTAGTTAAAAGCATACACACGTAGTTGATTCCTAGCAGTGTATATGCCTATAGTTTTACTTACGGATAAGGTAATGTCAATCTATTTCTTTGACATATCGTAAATAAACTTACCTTGTCGTTGAGCCTCAAAGATAGCTTCTGATTTACTTTCGTACTCTTTGAAGGACATCTTCGCTACTTTAGACTCGCTGAAATAATTTGAAGAGTCATCTTGACTAGGTGTTGTATTTCGTTTTGTTCTCACAGAAGATGCAGCCTCTTTATCAGAGCGTGAAGAACGGGTAGCCTTAATACCAGTGTCACTCTTATAAAGATCAATTACACGTGCCACAGACTTAGCGTCATCAGAGTTCTCGTAGAGTGCATCTTGCACCCACTTAGGCTGTGCTTCTGCCCAGTCATGGAAGGCATCATCACTACGGATACCCTCAAAGTCAGGGTGCAGCTGTAGTAGCTCAGCTTCAGCACGGTCACGCTGAACTTGGATACGCATCCCTTCAATCTCTTTTAGTCTACTGTCTAGGCCGTCTGAAAACTCACGTGACTTCTTGTCTGCAATAGCCTCAACAATACCCGCTACATCAGGGTACTTCTTAGTCCACGCTTCGATCTCTTGATCCGACTTAGGTAGCACCAACTCATTCGCAACTGCAGCGTTTCGTTGTTGCTCCAGCTTCTCAAACTTAATCTTCCACTCTTGCTCTTTGTCTTGCATGTGACGGCGAATGTCAGAGTAACGCTGCTTAAATGTTTTCTCTTCAGTACTTAACTCAGCGTCATCTTTTTGTGCTTGTGCTTTTGGTTCTTCTTCTTGTTGGGTATCACCCTCTGCCTGAACTTGGGGTCTTCCAGACTGTGAGCTATCAAGTTTCTCCTGCGGGGTAACTTCGGCTTCTTCTTGTTCATCCGAGTTCACCCCCCGTCCTTGCATTAGCTCCTTGAGTTCTTGCTCATCTCGCGCAATACGTGAGAGGTTACGTTTATGTGATACGGAGTCCGTTTCAATAGTTTGCACTGCTTCTGACATAGTTTAGTCTTTCTTATGTTGGGGCCAGCATCATTGCTGGGTAGCCTTATAGTTATTGTTGTTGTTGTTTATCTTACGCCTGCCATGTCTCCGCCGAAGCTGTCGTTGTCGTTGTCCGAGGGAGCATTATCGCCAGAGGGAGCATTATCATTACCAATACCTAGTGCGTCTGCTACTGAGCTTATAGCATCACTGATGGATTGGCCCAAACCTTTACTTCCACTACTACTGTTAGTGCTGTCTGTACCAGGTCTCCCTTGAGGTCGGCCTGATGATGTAGGTGCTAGGCTGCCCGTTGCAGTATAGCTTTCCGTGTCACTGTCATATGACATGTTATCTGGCGCTACACTCTCCATAGCAGCATTGAAGAAATCGTCACTTTTAAAGTTTTCACGAGACAGATCTACATTAGGGTCTGAGATAGTACTAAGGTCTAAGCCTAGCTTATCTGCTTGCTCATTTAGAGCAGACCTTTCTCTACTGTTCAAAGCCGTGATGCCTTTAACCGCTAGCGAACCTATTGGGCCAGCGAATAGTCCTGCAATCGTAGGAGCGGCTTTAGCACCTATGCTATTCGGGTCAAAGGTATTGCTAAAAGCCTCAGAAACTTGAGTAGCATCCATGTCACCAATAGAAACGGACGGTCCACTACTCTCATTATCTCCGTAACCCTGATCAGCAAGCCCCCCGCCATCAGTCTCTTCCTTACCTACAGAGGTTTCGGTAGTTGTAGCTACTGGATTAGTAGTGTACCCCTCAGAACGCAGTTTATCGTATAGGTCACCCTCCGCAGGTAAAGTCAAAGTCCTTGCTATACCTTCAGGAGAATACAACGTAACAGTAGTACTCGTAGGGGCGGTAGATGCGTTAAGAATAGACTGACTCAAAAAACCACCACCAAAGGCAGGCCCCATTGCAGCAGTAAATTGAGGCTTAGTAGGATCAATACCATCGCCTGTACTTACGTCTACACCATCTGCCGCATACAAAACCTGACCGTCTTTGTTGTACCCTTCAGTATCAGCTGGGGGGACCATGCCGCCTACTGCCATACTCATCTCTTGGAGCATCGCTAGTTCTTCTGGGGTCAGTGCGCCCTCAGCTTGGTTGTCCATAGTTTGATTTACTGGCTCACCACCAATACGTCCATCTGTCTCCATTTGAGCCAGACCACGCTTAGCTTCATTACGTAGGTCTTCAAAGAACTTAACACCATAGTAGCGTGCTACATCAGCAGGTACAACGTACTCACCCTCACTCAACTGAGCAGGTATATCATCACGTACTTCTTCTGCCATAGAACCTGGAGGTACATCATTTCCGCTTACAGGGTCTACTGTAGTACCGTCATCTGCTATACCGCCTTCTTGGAATAGCATCTCCATTTGTGTTGCTTCATTGGCTTCCATTGATTTCGTCCCTCATATATTTCAATCTACGTAGTGAGGCTATCTCGCCTTGAATACGATATATGTTGTCTGTTAACTTCTCTTGCTCTAGTTGTTTGTGTGCAGCGTTTATCTTAGTGTCAAGGTACTCTAGGTACGCATCCCATAGTTGCTTATCATTAACTAGCTTCTTTAGTGTGCCACTCATTTAGTTCGCCTCTGTACTAAACCACCTGTGTTAAAGCGTAGTTTTTCTTTAGTGGGGTCTAGCTTTAAGTCTTTAATGTTTATAGTCTTTGCATTAAACTTTTCAGTTAGTTTTTTTCCATTACGGTAAACGTCATATTCTAGTTGTTTAGTACCCAGCTTAATTTGACTACCTAGCTCCGCTTTTAATTGCTTGACGGCTTTGTCGTATGCAACAACATATGTATTATGAAAGCCCGAACCTTTAGAAATAGCTTTATTGTATTCCGTAGAGCCTAAAGAGAAACGTCTGGCTGCTAGCTTCTTTATTGGAGGTAATACAATTTCATCAACTCCTTTAGCTTTAGCATCAGCAATGATAGACTGTAGTAGTACTCGTACAGAATCAGTCAGGCTCGTGAGAGGTGTATCTTTTTTACTTACAGTAGATCTAGCTTTGTATACAACATCGTTTGCTTCATCTGTGATTAGACCTAATATATTATCCTTACCAGACCAATCATATACGTTAAGCTTTTTAATAGCCATTGCATCGAAGTAAATCTTTAAAGCACGAGGGTTTGCGCGTCTATCCTCTGCAATATTATCTAAGCCTGCCTTTTTAAACACTTCTACCATAGCGTCATCCGCTTCGCTGGCACTAAGCTTTTTATCTGTACGTATAGGTAAGTACCTATTAAATACGAAATCTTCAAAGTCTTCAAAGAAGTCACCAGGCATATCAAACTCTGGCTTAAATGCTATATCTTCCATAGCCGACTTAAACTCTTCTCTATACTCATCCTTTGCGGCTTGAATTATTTTAGCTGGGTTATCCGACATATTCTGTATTGCGTCAGACTGTAGTTCTTCAATAAGAAGGTAATCCGCATCTTCATCAAAACGAGGAGAGTAAACCCCAGATGCGTCTGGTGCGCCACGCTCTTGGCGAAGGCTGTACCTAGTGTGGGCTAAGTTAGAAGGCCCATAATGCGTCATCAGACCCAATTCTTTATTAGTAATATCTACACCTAGCTCTTCATAGCCAACCTGTGTATCTACTAAATCATTCTGCCTTTGTGTGTCTCTATACTTAGGAATCTTACGAAGTACACCTATTTCCAATGGCTCAATTGTAGACTCGTCAAGCGCTTGTTCTGAAGTATAACGTGCCTCAGGGTCTAACTTGAAATCACGGAAATCCAACTCACCCTTAGAAACCTTGGGCGCTCTCTTACGAACGAAGGCTTCAATGTTCTCCCCCTTAGTACCCTTTGTCTCACTAATAGGCGCATTCTCAATGGCACCCTCAAGTGGGCTGTAGAACCTAGCTACAGTAGGACTATCAGGATCAGCTACGTCAGTCATAACCTCATCAGTCTGCTTGAACATAGGATTAAACTTAGGGTTATCCGTAATGCCCAGCGCAGAGCTAAGCTCTTTAGCTATCAGTCTAGAAATACCACTCATTAGGCTACATTCCCGCTAAAGCCTTGCTCACCGGGTTGAGGCGCTGTGCCTGTTCCCATCTGTGCGCCACCAGAACCAGTAGTGTCCTCTACGTTAGCCCCTGCTGGAGCTTGACCTTCTGGGCCTTGCGCTGGGCCTTCCTGTGGGGGCTGCGGGTTCTGCTCTTGGAACTTCTTGAGTAACTCAGCTTGAATGGCTGCGTCCTGCATGGAGTTAGTAACTTTGTCTGGGTCAAGGTCCATAGACTTAGCAATCTCACGAATGACGTAATCCATCTTAGCAAAGGGTGCAAGCATTGGGTTGGACGCTACCTGTAGGAACTGCATAAGGCGCTGGGACCGAACCTCGTTAGACATCAAGCTCTCAGTACCAGACGCTTTAACTTCCAAGTCACCCTTGATTGTTTCATCATAGTCAAACTGCATGTTGAACGAGAAGAAAGCTTTACCTAGAGGGCCAAGCAGGTAGTCATCTACGTTCTTAACTACACTACGAATAGACCCGTTAGCTGCAGACATAAGCATAGAGATGCCTGAAGCTGTACGACCTACACCGCTTACACCTGTCTGACCATGTGCAAAGCTAGGGAAGCCTGTGCTTTCATCTGCCAATACTCGTGCCTTATCAAATAGTTGCATGTTCTCTTGTGCTACGTTAGGGAACTTGGTGCCGAAGATAGCCTGACCCGGTGCGCCCCCTTGACGTCGAAAGATCTTGCCTGGGTACACTGACATGTCTTGACCCGGAACTAGGTTAGCCTCATCTACTTCCAGAATAAGGTTACCAGAAAGTGCAGCATTGTCAATAGCCATACGCATAAAGCCATTCATCAACGTCTGCGTATCATCCATGTTCTCTGCAATACCTACGCCAAAGAAGCTGTAAGGGTTATGCTCGTAAGGGGTTGCGTAGTAAGGGATATGTGCAGGCTTGAATGGGTTCAGTACCATACGCAGTACTTCACCATTACACACCCAGATATTACAGCTTAGTTCGTTTAGATCACGGAAGTCCTTAGGTATCTTAACTCCGTTCTCTTCTAGGATATCTGTGTCAACAAAACCCCAGAACTCCATGACTTCCCACCGCTCAGAACCAGCATGGACGCTATCATCTTCCATATTCATTTCCCAGTGTTTACGCACGTAGTCTGGGCTTTGAGCAATAGCGTTCTCAATAGATTCATCACGGAAGTAAGGACGGCCCTTCAATGCACGCAGTTGATTGCGCGACATCTTGTGACGCTCAACTACATACTCTGCATCATCCATTGACGTAGCCTCTGGGTCAGGGTAGAAGTTCCACACAGATACGTGATTACACTCAGGTACAGTTTTAACTAGGGGGGAGTACTCACCGTTGTCATCCCAGTTAGGGTACTCTTTATCTACAGCGAATGGGCCTTTCATTACGCCCGTGCCAAGAAGTGCCATCTCAAACGCCATAGAGCGAAGGTGCTTAGAGGCCCCGCTCTCGTTAAGCTGGTCGTGAATCTTCTTTTCCATCTTCTTAGCGGCTACCATAGCAGGGTGGAAAGACACCGTAGTAGGCGTAGTACCATTACCCTCAATGATTTTATCGCTGACAGGGCCAAGCTTCGTCTTAAGCCCTGCAAGGCGCTCCTGGAGGTCGATGATAGTCTCGCCTGGGCGTAGCTTACCATCGTCACCTATCAGGGCTGTAGGGGCCGCTTTAGACTCTGTGATAGCCTTTCCGTCGTCGCCCATACTGGCGGCATTCGGGTCAACATTAATATGCACTGCCTCTGCCACACCATCAGGAAGTACAGTAGGGTCTACAGCAAGAGGGAACTTATTGTTACCGAACAATACATCGACAATTTGTCCATATGCAGCTAGCGTCTTAGTCTTGGTAACTTTAACGAAGATGCGAGACTTCTCTGTATCAGTAAACTGTACGTCTGTACCGTATAGACCACGATAGTTACGGTAAGCTCGAAGCCACCGTTCTTCATCAACTCGTCGGGCGTCTTCGGCACGGCCAAAGCGATCCTTAACAAAACTTACTACGCTGTTAACAGACTTAAATAGTGTATCGCTGCCATCTTCGGCTGCTACTACCTCATCTGTGTCGAAGTTTACGTCGTCAATGTCTGCCATATTTTAATACCCGAATGTTGAGTCTGAAGCTTGAAACCCAGAACGTTGATCTTTAGATGGATTGTAATCCCATAGAGAACTACGTGGTCTTGTCATTATACCGTAACGTAAGGCGTCATACAAGTGGTCTTCTGCGTTTGTGTCTACGTCTTCTGGGTTTCTTTTATCCAGAGGGATCGACGGTAATTGTGCTATTGTGTTAGTACACGTAGAAAAGAATATCAATCTAGGTTCTTCTGTATGCTCATCTACCTGCAATCTGCGGTGTAGTTCGTTCTTACCCGATATACGTGAGCCTTTTGATCTATCAGAGGGTCGCCAGCGACAACCCTTCATATTCATCTGCTCAGCTAGTGAAGGGCCAGTGTCACCTCTGTTGTGCCAAAGAGAGGAGTCAAGTACTCCGTAGCGTATAGTGCCATCCCTAGCTTCCGCATCTAGTATCATATCAGCTAGGTCTGTAGCTGTAACCTTAGAGCAGTACAATTCTCTATAGACTACGAGTTGCTCTGAAGGTGTTACCGCTAGCCAGACAACTCCTGTGAACGAGCCGTAGCCGTAGTCACACGCCCTGAACTTAGTCCACGAGTCTGGTATATCAAAAGGTTCAACAACGTGTTTGCTCCTGTCAAACTCTGGGAAAGCTGCGCCTTCATTAACATCCCAGTTCCCCTCAAGGAGTTGCTTCCGTTGATGCTCAGGCAGGGACAGAAGCATTGCTTCGTAGTCACCGCTCTCAGCTAGGTGAGGGTTGTCAAACAAACTAGCAGGTATAAACCTACGCTTAAATAAAGGTTCACCCTCTCTACTGTGTCCCTTTGGGTAAGATAGAGTTTCACCTGTCTCAATGTCTGTAGCCCAGAAGGGTGTATTAGACGGAGAAGGATCAATGAACATTTTCTTAACCCAAGAGTGTCCAGGACCGCCGGGGTTTGTAGTAGCTCTCATGTAGAGTCCTAACTCCTTAGAACTACTACGTAATCGTGAGCGCATATAGTTCCACCCATAGGGGGACTGCCATTGTGTAAGCTCGTCGAAGGCTACATAGTTAAACGCCTGTCCTTGATAGCGCATAACGTCTGTGTCTTTGTCGAGGTAGGACATCCAAAGACGTCCCCCTCTAGGTGTGGTCCACTGAGATTTGCGTTCTGACCACTTTATACCTGGTATCGCTTTAGGGTACAGATCTTGACTCTTCTGTATGAGTTCCCTAAGTTCTTCTGTAGTGTGACGTACAAGTAGGCCACTAAAGTCTGGGTTGTTTAGATCCCGTAAAGGATCAGCCAGCGTGGCATAACTCTTACCTCCACCAGCAGCACCGCCGTATAGTACTTCACGCTCTGAAGAAGCTAGGTATTGTGTCTGGGGGCCGGGGTTAGGCTGAAAGACCACGTCTCGTGCGGCTATGGGGTCAAACTCTGGTGGTTTAACTTGGGCGGGTACTGTCGTCTTCTTCGTCTGACTCGTAGGTGTAGTACCCAAGTCTTTCTTTTTCGAGGATCTCGTACTGCCTGAGCGCTTTTTCGAGCCGCTTGGCGAGGTTGCGTTTAATTGCAGCAAGCGACTTACGTTTTCTTTCGACATCTATACGCTTTTTCAACCCCATGTGTGATATGTATCTACCTGACTGCGTAGAGAGCCAAGCACTAACCTCCCTATAACTATACTGCTTTAGATGCTTCTTTGCAAGCACTAAAAGCTCTAACTCTTTAGATATAGGTTTAAGCCAGTCGTCATCCTCTGGGTCTATCTCGTAACCAAAAGGAACTTGATGCGATACTCGTGGGATTCTCTCCCATCTTTTTACTTTAAAGTCAGGCTTAGGCAACATCCAGTAGCCTATACTCTCACGCTCTTTAGCTTTAGTTATCCGTATCATTTTGCTCTTTAGGAGGTAGAATAAACAAGCCGCCTGAGGCTTGCACTTCTACTCGCTCTGTCTTTACAATACCTGCACGATCCAGAACCTCTTTGGCTGCTTGCATCTTTTCTTTTACACCCAACTCTGTAGGGTCCATAAGTGCCTGACCAAAGGCTACAGCTGCACGTGGGCCAATGCGGGCCATGTACGTCTTAGTACCCTCAAAGATCTCGTCCTTAAGGGAATCAATGATAAGCCTTGTAGGCGTGTTATCGCTGTAACCAGAAAGCTTCTTAGCTTTGACTACATCACCGCCAGCCTCATCAAAGAGTACCTCCAAGAACTTTTGTTGATTCTCTGTTAATTGTCGTGCCATGTTGTTTCCCTTAGTTACTGCTTTTTCTTAGGCTTACCATTTATTTTGTTTCTTCCCAAGGAAATAAAACCCCACGCCAAGCAAACCAACTCCTGATAAAAGAACCAAGATACCCACAGTCCACTCAATAATCGCCTGCTTAATCTCCGCTTTACGATACAGAGTTTTCTGACGGTCCTTGCGCACTTGGCCTTCGATGCGAAGAAGCTCTTCCCACGCCGAATGGCCGTAGCCGAACTGAATATATTGTTTAATCTCTGCACGTAAAGCCTCCGCTTGCTTCTTCTTGGCGAAGATGTCCATTGCGCTAGGCCCATTACCGCCAAACAAAACAGCATACCAAGGAGGGTTTTCAGAAGTCTTGTGCGCCCAGTCTAAATCAGACACAGCACCAGCGAACTTTGCTAGATCGTTAGATATACCGCCAATATCTTTACCAAGCTGGATGCCCCTCTTGATTGCCGATACTGCGGTCTGAGCGACAGCAAAAGCTGTAACAGGATCAATCATTTGAACTTAACCTCTATAGGACAGACAGAGTCATAACTTATTCTGTATACTCTATCGTACCATCCCCCATTCTTAGGTAAGCTGCAGTCATAGTAACAGTACTTAAATAACCTGCTACCGCCCTCAGTCCATGCGTGATTGAGTGCGGTAAAGGCTAGTATACAAAACAAAGCTACTTGAAACCATATGCTATGACATTGCGTATTTCCCCACGACCAATGCCAATATCATGTAACTCTTTGTCTGTCATGCTTTTTAGAATCCAGTAGTCAGCACGAGCTTGTTGTGCCTTTTGTATACCTGCCAAGAAGTCTGTGAATGCTTTAATAATAAGTGCGAACATTGTAGTTTCCTATGTTAAGCCCAGCGCCATTGCTGGGACACACATAGTTATACTCTTTTTATTACTACTTACCTCTACTAATTTTGCATACCCGCTACCCTACGCTAGCCAACAGGTACAAACGTCTCTTCTACTGTAGCCATAACGTCTACATGAGGGTCATTACTGCCTGAAGGTGTGAATTTAATAGTATCACCAGGCTCAAGTACTATGTATGCGCCTGACCACTGAATGAACTCTGTAGAGCTAATGTTCCTACCGCCCAAGATATGAAAATGCGATCCATCTGCACGGTCCCACTCAACAGCAATATCTGTGGATGCAGCCCCTGTGTTAGTGATATACAAGAGATTCATGTGCGCCCGACAGTTATTGGGACACACATAAAGTGCCTCTTCTTGATCCCGCACTAATCCTGTAGCATTAACAGTGCGAGGGCGTACACTCTTATTACTGTTAATAAATGTAGACATTACTCTTCTTCAGCCTTCTCTTCTGGGGCTTCAACTACAACAGCCTTAACCTTCTTAGGCTTTGGCTTAGGTGCAGGGGTAGCCTCAGCAACTCGACAGATGTCAGTCACGTTAGGGTCTTTACTCTGTACGTTACCGTAGTTGTCTTCACCAGCAGACTGATTACCCATTTCATCCCAAACGTAACCATTAGCATCTACAGTATAACCTGCAGCCTCAAGCGCTTTCTTATACTTGTGGTAATACTTCATTGTTACTTAGCTTTCTTAACAGGCCGTGCAGCAGGATTTGATGCACCACAGGAAGCCATGCCACCCTTAGCGTAACCCATCTTCTTAGTCATACCACCGCCCATGTAGCCCATCTTCTTAGCTACTTCAGGGGCTTCTTTCTTCAAAGCCTTCATGCCTTTGTTCATCATAGTCTTAATCCTCTTCCATCATGTTTTTATCTTGGGAGTCCCAGCCTTGGCAGGACTTTTCTTGGCTACATACAAACTTAAACTTAGTACAAGCACCTGTACCTGACTCGATGTTCAGGGCTTTAAGTGTTTTCATACGATTATCAAAGTATTCACAGTTACCGCACGTCTTAAGTGCAGCCATGTCAGCAGGCTTATCCCAAGCCTTACCTAGTTCCTCTGCAGAAGCACCATACATCCAGTAGGTCTCTGCACGGTCACGGTTCTTAGGGTCTACCTCTGGTGGCTCCCCTAGCATTAAACTCATACCTACCATCATGTTTTCTTTGTCCTATACTTAGCTGTCTTCTTAGCGATCTTCTTAGGCTGTGCTACGTGCTGTTTGCCTGCAGCAGTACCCTTGCGTTTAGCTTTGCTCGTAGCAGCGTATTCTGCAGGGCTGAGAGCGTCTCTGGCTTTCTTAGGGAGGTAACGCTCACCTGTAGCCTTCTTGCCTTGCGTAGAGGGCTTACCTGACTTGGTTCCCCACTTCTCATCGCCCCACTTCTTGAGTGACTTCTGAGGAGCCTTCATAGCTTAGTCTTTTTAATTAGCCTTGCAGGGGGTACTGAAGCGCCAGCTAGTGCTCTGATAACGTTACCTTTGGAATCACGTAGCTTGTGACTATCCTTAGAAGGAGGTGGGGGTGGGCGCTTCGGACCTTGCAGCTTCTGGCTCCGTTCAATCTCAAGTTTGAGTGGAGACATCCGCTTTGTACGAGCATATCCTGATTTTGTATTAGCCATATTAATAATTGCTCTCTACGTAGTTAAACTTCACTTTAGTAGCCATTACTTGTAGCCTCCACCTTTAGCTTTGTATTGCTTGGCTACCATCTGAGCTTTACGTGCAGACCACTGACCCGGCTTACCGCCCTTACTGCCAGCCATTACTTTTGCTACAAGGTTCTTACGCATGGTAGGCTTAGTGTAGTTACCTGCTGCATTAACTGTAGACTTCTTAGCCATTATATAGGCTCTCCATATTCATCTAGTGAACGCATCGTTCAATAAGATAATCTCTAGTTTCTGTACCTGTAGGGTCAGTTCATGTGTAGTAGATATATTCCAACCCAATAAGGCCAAAAGAGCAGCCATCAGAACGCCTAAAGTAGCTTTACTCTCCATGTCACACTACCACTTCTCTTTGTCTGCCCAGTAAGCTGCACTCATCTTACCTTTAGAGATGTTCTTACCGTGTCGTGCTTTGAAGCTAGCACGTTTCTTCTTCATAGCTTCAGACTCACCCGCCTTGGGTTTACCTGCTGTCTTAGCACCCTGCTCACCAAAGCGGATAGTCTTAACCTTGTCACCCTCTTTAGCGACAACTACGTGTGACTTCTTCGGGTGTCCCGGTGTACGCTTAGGCTTGTTGAAGCCAGATACACCAGCACGAGTTAGTCTTGGGTCTTTAGCCATATCTACATCAACTCAAAATGGGGACCGTCAATGAAGGGTCTACGGCCTTGACTACGACGAAGATCCACGTACTCCATCATAGCCTCCTCCATAGTACCAACATAGCCAGTGATGTCACCTACAGACCAAGCTGCACCCCACTTAAGTGGTACACCCTCTTCATTAGCTGCCTCTGCCATAGCATCAGCAATATCGTCGTACAGATTAAGTTCCCACGCTACGTCTGAACCTATGTAAGCTACGAGGTCCACTGCGTGGCTGTACCCGTCCCCTTGAGGCAGGTGCCTAGAGTTCATCGTCTGGGATTTACCTGCAGCTACAAGCTTCTTCTGTTCAGACACAGAGCGTACACCACAAGTAACACCAAAGTCTACCTTGGTAATCTCAATAGCTCGATTAACTACACCTACAAGGCCGGGATGTACACCCTCAAGCCTAGTAATTGATCTACCTGATAGTCGAAATGCCATATAGTCTAATCTTTCTTATTTAACCTAAACAAGTTACGTAAGCCTCTAGCTATCTCGTTAGGGCTAGGGGCAAGCCAACCTAACACCAACAACAACAATAACAGCGGGTCCATCTCAGTAATCTTAGTAGTACTGTTGTCTTGTACTACTGTATCGACTGGACCCTCAGGGCGAAGCACAGGTCGGTAGGTAGTATTAACGCCTACGTTCTGACTGTTCTCTTTGCCTATCTGTGTGTTAGCTGCCACGTTAGTGCCACTACCACCTAATCCACCCAGTAAAACACTGGGGATCTGGGAGCAGTTACCTAGTGTCGTGACTGCTAGTGCTGCTGCTAGTAGTGTTAATCGTGTGGGTATTCTTGCCATTAACGTATATCCCAAAGAACCCTGCACCAGCCCCAACTATAACAGACACAAAACCAGCCTGGGCATTAGTAGGGTCAGGTAACGCCATGAACCAAGTAGTAGTATTATAGAAGGCAAGCCCGTACAAGGTAATAATCATACGAGGCCAGATACGCCACCTGTCTAACCACTCTGGAGTCATCCGTACTCACGCTCCCTTTCAGGGTCTAACACTTCATTACGGGTCAAGTGACCCTCCAAGTACATAGCACGCTCCACATGATCAAGTGTGTACCACACACCAGTGTCATTATGAATAGCTGTACGTACATAAAACACGTCTGACTTAGGGATATGTACTTTACTCAACCTATGTGAGTCCTTAGCAGCTAAAGCTACATAAAACTCAGTCAATACATCTTCTGATGCGTATAGTTTTACTCGGTTTTTCATGGGAGTCAAGTACTTTGTTACTACAAAATTGGATAGTTGTAAGTGTTATAGTATAACTATGTAGCTCTAACTACCATAGATTACTTAATACAGGGGTATAACTACTTACTAATACAAGAGTACTGTAGTATAACTATAGAGTCAAGCTATTTTCTTAAGTTATAACTACTATAGTTTAACTATATCTAAGTCTAACTACTTATTTAGCTTAACTACTTCTAAGTTTTAACAACTAATAGTTTAACTATACCCCCTTACCCCCTATAGTCCCCAGTTATACCCAAAAGAGGAGGGCTTGTCAAGCGAATAAAGATGCAGTCAGTCTAAAATAGTTTGGAAGTGTTGCACTATTCACACGAATAACACAGGTTGTAGCCTACTAGCGTTACTTTATAACAGTCTGGCACAAAAAGGTATACGTATTAGCATGCCCATATAGCGATTTGAAAAACCCCGTGCGTGTAGGAGTACATATATAGGTAACGTAGGGGTGGGGGGTGGCCCATGCGCCCCCCTTATGCGCCTGCATGTGTGTATACCTAGGCATAATGCGAGGCTAATGCATTGAAAGTAAAGGCTTTCTATAGTCATTCGATATGTCAGGTAGGGGAATATCTATTGTTTTCACGGGGTTACAGGCGCGCGTGCAAGAGGCGGGCTTTTATGCATGTAAATACCCATATCCCCCTATGACGCTTGCACATAGGTACACCCCCACCCCGTCATGCACGATGCACGTCCATCCACGCTTAACGCTCATGCATCCACGTCATGTCTGCACTTGGGCGCATCACACACACATCACACACATCACGCGAGGCAATGTTGCTAATTCGTTCCAATGGTTTGGGGTGATTCGTTTCGGCTCAATTCGGCTCTGATTTCTAGTCTCGGACCGTCCGAAAGCAGGATCTACCCTAAAGGGTAAAATAAGTGTTTGACATGCTAATCGTTATCGGTCAACTTAAATGAGCAAACGGCAATCATGCCACAAACCGAAAAAGGATCTACACCATGTCAAATACAGCCATAGCACATCTCGACGCCACAATCACTCATGACGGTAAAACACATACATTCAGCCAAGCATGTGATCATGTTGCTCACCTATTCGATAAGCGGGACGATATGGCAGAACTTGTTCTGTTGGAGACCCGTGCCATTGGTGAATGGTTGCTTGTCCTCCGCTCTGTATACAAGTCTGACAAGCAATTCGGACAAGCCATCGCCGCCACCCCGTTGTCCAAGCGTAGTGCTCAGGATCGTAATGATGCGATGTTTGTTGCGAATAATTGGGCCAAGGTACAAAAGCTTAACGCCAAGGGCGAACTGAATGCCCTCGGTGCATCTGCGGTTCGGAAACGTCTCAAGAAAGCGGAAGCCGTAGGTAATACTTCTAAGGGCAAAGCCAAGCCTGAGACTGACGCCAAGCCTACCGATAAGGTAACACCTGAGGCAATGGCTAACGCTGTACTAGAGCAGCTAGCCAAGTCTGACATAAGCGTAGCTGATTTCCGCAAAGCGTTTAACGCTGCAGCCAAGGCAAGTGCCTAAGCCTAAGCGAGGCTCCCTTCGGGGAGCTTCACTGTCTTACTTTCGGACCGTCCGTTACAAAGCTTCAAAGGATACACATATCATGCCTAGACTTATGATCACACTGCTTGCCGTACTATGCTCCCTATCGTTCTCCATACTGACCGTCATAGCGTTTTCCATAGGCCTAGATCCGCTATCTGTAGGGCTGCTAGGTTTCATGGGCGTTGTATCTTTTGGCTTTGCATTAGTCACAGACGATACATGAGGTACATATGCAAGCGCCAGCGTATGAGATTACGCCCAGATAAATACCTGTGGTATCACGCATCGCAATGGTTCAACCCTAAAAAATATGGTGTTGACAATCATTTTGCTATGGAGTCTCTTATATATACGCAAGAGATTGATGGTTCTACATTCGGACCGTCCGAAACTAAACCTAAGAAAGGATAAGACGATGGAACGACATGCAAGTAACGCTTTCAACACACTCAAGAAGATGGGTGCACCTGTGTTTATACATGAAGGTGAGTCCTATTACTTTGTGATTAGCGCTGAAGAAAATTACGATACTGTATGGGCTGACTATTACGCTATGACTGATGGTTCCTATGGGGATCTGTGTGACTTCGGCGTCAATGAAAGTATCAACAAAGTGCTGAACGATAATGGGCTGTTTTGTGAGTGGCAAAATCCCGGCGTGTTAGCCGTGTATGATGCGTAGCTAGAACTTTACCTTCGGACCGTCCGTAACTAACCCGACTAAATAGAGAGAGACTTCACAATGTATCAACGTGACTGCAAAGAGATTACACAACACGCCATGTCTACACCCGAAGGGTTGTATGATGTGATAGAGTTCACCTTGTGCACTATCAACATGCCTTTATCCCGTGTCATACAGCAGCGTGTGTCCATCAAGGCTGAGGGCGTACAATCTAAATGGGTGTCAGGTACTAAGGCGCTGGGCATAGAGTACGCTAAGGCTAACGCCCAGCGCTTACATGCAGCGATAAATGAGATAGCTGACCTACATGGCAAGGATACTATTGATGGTGCGCAAGAGGCAGTGGATCTCTTTGTGTCTATACCTTCAATAGGTATGGTGAAGGCTGGGTTCATAGCACAGATGTGTGGGTTCCAAGTTGCCTGCTTAGATAGGCATAACATCCGTATGCTTGGCTTGGCTGAGACAGCATTGGTTCTCAACAAGAAGGTTAAGCCTGACCTGCGCCGCTCTAAGATACGCAGCTACGTTAAGCTGTGCCGCCGCCAAGGTTCAGAGTACTGGTGGAATACATGGTGTAACTATGTAGCTGAGAAGGGTGGCATGAATAAGTCATTGACTACTGGTGATGCTGTCTCTAAGTATCATGTAGCAGCAGTAATTATGGGAGAGTAACTATGAGGGCTTTATTAATATGACATCCAACCCACTAGACAAGACAGACGAAGACACACGTTACCTATGTGAGAACGTGAATGGCGAGTGGCACTTGATCACTGCTACCACTACACCGTACAGTGGTGAGTGTATGCTAGGTATACTTGAAAGCGCCTACCCTGTGTCATGGTTCGATCTAGTTACGGACCGTCCGAAGCTAAGACTAGACGAAGTTGACTACGAAACATTCTACGCTTATAGGTTAGAACTACTACGGCCTACCAAGCACACCCAAGCTAAGCTAATTGTAATTGATGGAGGTAAAGACTATGACAACTAAGAACCTACTAGGTAAGTCCCGCCCACAAGATAAACCGTATGCTATATTCAAAGGGCATGGCCCCTTCGGTGATACAGAGATGCGCTTACTCAAGACATACCAACGACCAGACAAAGAGAAGACTAACAGGTATGCTCGTTGGTTCGTTGCCGTAAAGACAGACATGACGTATGGTTCCTTCGAGTTAGGTGACAGCTACATTGAGGAAGCTACCTATGGGTTGTCCTTGACATGGGCTGACCCCTTGTACAAAGAGCAGTACTGGGATAGTGAGTACACCCAAGTAGATACTAACACCTTCACTCAAGAAGATGATAACCTATTGCAACAACTAGGATGGTAATGCTATGACTGACGCACTTAACCTGAAGCTCCTTGCTATGTGTGAGAAGGTATTGCCTGACACCAAGATGAGGAACAACAAAGAACTACTATCACTGCTATCAGAAATTCGTAACCAACTGGAGAATAAATAATATGTTCGTATGTATCGCAACTAAGCCCCTCAATGACCGCACTAATGGGTTCCGCTTTAACTTCCTTGGCTTCAAGGGCTTGACACGTAAGCGTCAGTCCAAGAAGCGTTATGGTATCGACAAGGGTGCATGTATGACAGCCTACCACATAGGTAAGCGTAGTCTGTACATTGAGAAGCCAACTAACAAGGATAGTACACGCCGTGTACGTCACTTTGCGGGGTGACCTTTAACAGTACAGCCCTGCGGGGCTGTATCATTAAGGCAATACAATCAAGATAGGATAAGACAATGGAACGTGAGACAAGACTTTTTGTTGATGCTGAATTTGTAATGCGGTATCGTGAGACAGCCAAAGAAGAGAGCATGACAGTGAAAGGTATCGAATGCGTTTGGCATTGGGATGATGGCACCCGTGATGCAGCAGAGTACTGGGCTGTAATGGATTGGGTATCAAATACATTTGGTAACAACATCGACTGGTTCAGTATCAAAAGCTGGACAGGATCACCAAAGAAAGAAGAGGTATAAGACAATGGAAAAGTATGACGTAACAGGCGCTATAGTTGACTTCGAGTCTGGCCTGATGGAGGATGTAGATGACGTTATCAAGTTGTTCCAACACTTAGTGGACACAGGCTTAGCTTGGCAGTTACAGGGAAGCTATGGGCGTCTTGCGGAGAGCATGATTGACAATGGATTGATCACAAAAGAGATGGAAGGATAACACTATGGACATGAAGAAGTATTACGCACAGCTAGTGGGCTGTAAGATTGTAGACTTTAAGTTTGAGCAGGACGAGTACGCATATGAAGGGGATGCACCCTTCCCTGTGTTTACCTTGCAGCTTGGCGACCAGAAGGTGAAGATGTCTTTGTCGATGGACGAAGAGGGTAACGGTGGTGGCTTTGCTTTTATTGAGGAGGTGGCGTGATGTTGGTACGTTTCCAAGTGACACGCACAGAGACGTGGTATCCTGAGTACGAGGTACCAGATCATATGACCCATGACGAGGTGTTGGAGTACATCCACGAAGAGAGTCCTGCGTCTGTGTTTGATGAGATGTTGAACAAGTACACGTTGGACACTGACATAGCCGTGGAGATAGAGAGATGAGCAAGGGCATAGTACTATCACTGTATGACTTCACAGGTGAGGCCTGTAAGCCGTGGGCTTTAGCTGGGTATGAGTGTCATATGTTTGACATCCAACACCCCTACGGTCCGCTAAGACAGTCGTATGGCACCAAGGGCGGCAGCATAACTTCACACCGCGTGGACCTGCACAAACCAGAAACCTATCATAATCTTATCAAAGAGTTTGGAAACAATGGCGGGCGGGTTGTGTTTGGTATGGCCTTTCCTGTCTGCACTGACATGGCTGTCTCTGGTGCTGCACACTTCAAGAAGAAGGCTGCGGCGGACCCTGACTTCCAGACCAAGGCAGTTGACTATGCGGTGTGGCCTGCATATCTCTTTGAGATACTAGGCATTCCCTACTTCATCGAGAACCCTGTGTCTGTGCTGGCTACCAAGTGGCGCAAGCCTGACTATTCGTTCCACCCGTATGAGTATGGCGGGTACATCGCAGACAGTCAGGCAGAGCATCCACGTTGGCCTGAGTATATCGCAGCAAGGGATGCCTACCCAAAGAAGACATGCCTCTGGACAGGTGGTGGTTTTGTTATGCCAACTAAGGTATCAGTGACTGTGCCTACAGGTTACAGCACACAACACAAGAAGCTGGGCGGTAAGTCACAGCGCACAAAGGACATACGATCAGCAACTCCAAGAGGGTTTGCGATTGCAGTATGTGAAGCTAATAAACTGAAGGAGAAAACTAATGCCTAATCACTGCTATCAATCTGTGTACATCAAAGGACCGAGTGCCTTAGTACGGGAACTGTATCTCAATCTGGAAGCAGGTCGTTTCTGTGACGCTGTGTTACCTGTGCCGTTTGCCCAATCCGCTGGGATGGATGGCTACAACTGGCGTGTGGCGAACTGGGGTACGAAGTGGGATGTCGCTGACGTTGAGATCATAGACGGGCTGGAGGTGTCTGACGAGGAGGGCTTGGCGTGGTTCTCATTCCGCTGCTGGACGGCGTGGGGTCCACCTGATCTTGTATGGGATGCGCTACATTCCCACGGTATCGACGTTGAGGCTGACTATCAGGACGAGGGGATGATGTTTGAGGGTGAGTACCAGAACGGCAAGAACAAAAGCTGGCAAATGGATCAAGAGGAGACAGCATAATGGAGGAATACCCATTTGAAGACGAGCGATTGACCCCTATCAACGATGAGTACAACCGTGTAGCTGCGGCTATAGATGAGTACGAATGGGAAGGTGAGTACCTCAAAGCTGACTTCTATCGTGAAGAACTACGTTTCATTGATGCACTCAAGCTAAAGGGCGACCTGTATGTTCCACGTTTTTAGAAGCATAGCTTTAACGTTACTTGCACTCATAGTGTTTGGCGTTGGTATAGGAGTGATATGATAGATGAAGACCCACATGATGACTGGACTGCGCAACTTAGAAACCTACCTAGTCCGAGTGATAAAAGCACTGAACATCCTACTGAACGTGTTGCTGGGGGGTCACAGCCATCAGACAATCAGCGCAAGAAACCACCAAAGGAAGAGAGACGGTAAGTTAAACCTTGTGTTTCTTATTGACTTACTGTTCGGTAAAGGTCATACACTGCAAAGCTGGATAGCTTGGATAGAAAGGAGATGACGCTCATGCAAAAACACCACAAGGTAGACCTCAAGCCTACGACTAAGCTACGTAATGCCTGCGATCAGTACATGCGTAGCAGTACGTATGCTCGACTGACCAGTGCAGTACAAGCTAAGTACGCTAGAACTCTACTGCGTGTGTGTGGTACTAAGGTACAGAATGCTGCTGAGTTAGGTAACATGAGGCTGGCTGACATTAGGTACAAACATGTAACGTATGCCTATGACAGTTGGGCTGATAGTAACGGCCCCTCTGCTGCTAACTACATGGCTACATGCCTAAGCATTGTGCTTAACACCGCCATACGATACGAGGCTATCTCTGCTAACCCGGTTTCACTGCTACGCCGTAAGGTAGAGAAACCTCGCAGAGTTAAGTGGTCAAAGGATGACGTATCGTCATTCCTTACTACGGCCTATTCTGAGTGGAGGTGGCGTAGCATAGGGTTGATACTGCACATGGCCTATGAATGGGGTCAACGTATAGGTGACATGCGCTTACTCAAGTGGGATGACATTGACTTTGACGCCCAGCGCGTTGACATCACACAGTCTAAGCGTGGCGCTGAGGTACACCTACCTGTACCTGACGACCTGTTAGCTATGCTTGAGGCACAGCGTGTAGACTTTGGCTTCCAAGAGTACGTAGCGCCACGTGTCAAGCCTAACCATAGTGGGTACAGTCCTTACTCTGCCATTGAGATACACACACAGGTGAACAACATCAAAGCTAAGGCGGAACTAGACCCTAAGCTACAAGCCAGAGACCTGCGCCGTACTGCTATCACTGAGATGGCTGAGGCAGGGGTTGACCTTGTAGGTATCATGCAGGTTAGTGGACACCAGAACCCTAACAGTGTTACGCCTTACCTAGTCAATACATACAGTGGCGCATCAGCTGCACTATCAAAGAGGAGGGGAGATGAATGAACATACGTGACCACCTAGACATGCTTGACATAGGTGACGGTGACTCAGTGCGCATGGACTGCCCATCGTGCCGCTCACGCAACACCTTCTCATGCTATAAGGATGGCGGTGACTATGTGTACAACTGCTTCAAGTTAAGCTGTGGTTTGCGTGGTGCATACAGTACTAACATGACAGCAGCAGAGATTAAGTTGCGCATGAGTAAGGTAGAACCTAGTAATAACAAGGAGTTACAAGCCTTAGTTTATCCAGAATATGTAGTGCAGCCCTGCTCTGATCACGTAATGTTACAGTCATTCATTGACAAGTATGACCTTCATCATGAGGGTTTGATGTACGATGTGAAGGATAGACGCGCTGTGTTCCCTATCCACTACCGAGGTAAACTATTAGATGCTGTAGGCCGGGCGCTTGATGGTGCTGTACCTAAGTGGTATCGCTACAGCGGTAATGCTGACTTCTTTACTAAGCGTAGTAACTCTAAGGCTGACGTAGCTGTAGTGGTAGAGGATGTAATAAGTGCGATAAAAGTGTCACACTTTATGCCCAGCGCAGTAGGGTTTGCTATTCTAGGTACGTCTATTAGTGTGTCTATTATGCAACAGTTAGCTGACTTCCGTAAGGTTATCGTAGCGTTGGACAGGGACGCAGTACACAAGACCTTGCAATACAAACGAGAGGTAGAGCTTTGGACGGGGTTACCCACAAAGGCTTTACTACTTGACGACGACATCAAGTATGGTGTAGACGCAGATATAACTAGGCTGAAGGAGTTAGTATATGATTGAAGCAACATACGTAGATCACATGGGTAGTGACCTGTCGGTAGTAAACTCTGCCCGTGTGTCATTCGGTAAGAAGTCACAGTTCGAGGGTCGTGTAGGTGGACCTAACGTGTTGTCTGAACGGGACACCAAGCTGGTCAAGTACCTAGCCAAGCACAAGCACATCAGCCCCTTCGGCCATGCCTTCGCAAGCTTCCACGTCAAGGCACCCATCTTCGTAGCAAGGCAGTTAGTCAAGCATAAGTTCCTACGTTGGAATGAAATCAGTCGTAGGTACGTTGATGATGAACCTGAGTTCTATGTGCCTGACGTATGGCGTGGTAAGTCTGCCGACAAGAAGCAGGGATCTGAGGGTGTTGTTTATACCGATGCTGACCCTGACTTCGTAAACTACACAGCACTTCGAACGTACAATGAAATGATCAATGATGGCGTAGCACCAGAGCAAGCACGTATGGTACTGCCACAAAGCACCATGACTGAGTGGTACTGGTCAGGTAGCCTTGATGCCTTTGCTGACATGTGTCGCTTACGTTGCGCCACGGATACACAAGCAGAGACACAGAAGGTAGCATGGGATATCAGTCTCAAGATGGAAGACTTGTTCCCTGTCTCATGGGCTGCATTGAGGGATGAGTAAGCGCATACCTATGAAGGGCGGTGATGAGTATGACGCTCTCACTAAAGCACGTAAGATCTACCTATGGAAGGCAGGTCAACTTAAGAAGATCAAACGTGCCTACAACAAAAGGTTTCGTAAACAGGGTAAGGAGAAACAGGATGAGTGACAAGGAACACTACGATGTCATCACCTTAATCATGCGAGAGGGTGTGCCAGAGCATTACAAAACAACCTTGTTCGGCAACTACTCACCTGCTGTTGTCGTGCAGATAATGGTGGATTTATTAAGCTCATACCATAAGGTTTTTAAAGGAGAAACAGGATGATTAAATACACAGTAGAAGTATACGCCAATGGCACTAAGCAGTGGTTTCTTAACGGTAAGCGTCACCGTGAGGATGGTCCTGCGGTTGAATGGGCTGATGGGGATAAGGAGTGGTTTCTTGACGGTAAGCGTCTGACAGAACAAGAGCATAGGAAAGCCACAACTAAGTCTACCTGTGATGGCAAAGAAGTCGAGATTGATGGTGTTGTTTATGTCTTGATGGAGAAACAAAATGATTGAATACACAGTAAAAGTCTACGCCAATGGCACTAAGTTTTGGTACCTAAATGGTAAGCGTCACCGTGAGGATGGTCCAGCTATTGAATACACTGATGGCTCTAAGCTTTGGTACCTAAATGGTAAGTGTCACCGTGAGGATGGTCCAGCTATTGAATACACTGATGGCAATAAGTATTGGTACCTAAATGGTAAGTGTCACCGTGAAGATGGTCCAGCTATTGAGGGGTCTGATGGTAGTAAGTCTTGGTACCTAAATGGTAAGCGTCACCGTGAAGATGGCCCGGCTGTTGAGTGGGCTAATGGCGATAAGTATTGGTATCTAAACAACAAGGGAATACCAGAACAAGAGCACAAGCTGGCTACTACTAAGGCTACCTGTGCTGGTAAAGAAGTCGTAATTGAGGGTGTTACTTATATATTGAAGGAAAAGAACAATGACTGATAAAATGATTGAATACACAGTAAGGGTCTGCGCTAATGGCGATAAGATTTGGTACCTAAATGATAAGCGTCACTGTGAAGATGGTCCTGCGATTGAGTTCGCTAATGGAGATAAGCTTTGGTACCTAAACGATAAGCTTCACCGTGAGGATGGCCCAGCTTGTGAGTGGGCTGATGGCTCTAAGCATTGGTACCTAAATGGTAAGTCTCTAACAGAACAAGAGCATAGGAAGGCCACAACTAAGGCTACCTGTGATGGTAAAGAAGTCGAGATCGATGGCGTGACTTATGTCTTGAAGGAGAAAGGACAAGACGATGAGTGATAAAATCGAGAAACTGACAAGACGTGAGCGTATTGCACTTTGGTTTATCATCCTTGCTTTGGATACCATTGGCGCATTCAAATACAAGCACGAGTGGGAAAAGATTAGTGAGGACTTGAGAAAGGAGCTTCGTGATGAGTGATGATTTGGTGAAGCGACTGGCTAGTTTACACAAGCAAGCTACAGTTGAGCGTAGTCATTTCTATGTAGGAGGGTGTGCGAAGGACGCCATACACCGCATCGAGGAGCTGGAGGCCGAGAATAAAACCCTGCGGTCTATGGTTGCGGACGTGATAGCCGACACGGGCGATGACCCTGAGATAATGGCGGCATCACGGGCAGAGTGGGCGGCACGGGCGCTTGCGGCGTTCGGTGTACAGGGAGGGGATACATGAGCGACATAATCAACCCGCAGGACGTACACATCCGCGTCATAGACCAGCGTATAGGCATGGGTATCGGCGGGCTGGATACCGTCGTTCGCATATTTCACAAGCCATCCGGCATCATTGTTGAAGTGCCGCGAATAACGGAGATGCAACACTATGACCGCGAGATTGCAATGCAGATGATTGAGACAGCATTGACGCACCCGAAGTACAGGGGAGGGGAGACATGAGGGATAGACCAATTAGCGATAACCCATCGGGAATGTACTGCCCATCTTGTCGGGCTGTAGGTCTATCGCATTGCAGTGACCCCAAGCATTGCGGCGGTATGCAGCCTATGGCCCCGACTTTTCCAAAGGAGGATGCCAAACGTATCCTCGCAGAACTGAAAGGACAATACGATGGGTAACTTCTATCGCCCAGACAACTGGGTAGTCATTAAGCTTGATGACGGTAATGACCCTCACTATCGTGTACTGGCAGGTTGGTCAGGCGGTTATCTTGACGGTAACTCTTGGCGTATGAACAGCGGTATCACTGAAGTAAATGAGACAGATGATTACTATTATTTCAAGGGTTCTAGTGGGTCTGAATATCGTTGCGGTAAAGGCTCTTACATGCTAAGGATGAACACTGCTGGTACTTGGGCACGACTTCAAGAGCTGCATGGCGATAAAGTTGAAATGATGCCAGAAGATACTGACTGGTCTAACATGGATTGGATTATATCATGAGTCTAAAAAGTAAATGTGATCAATATGACGTAGCAGTCAAGGAGTTGTTCAGTCTGCTTGACGCCACTGAAGAAACTGACGAAGGTAGAGTACACCGTCCAGTTCAAATAGTTTGTGTCTGTAGTGATATGTTGATCAAACTTGAGAACGTCTTGGCTACATTAAAAAGCACGATGGAGGATAAAGGATGAAGTTTACACACCAACACAGTGACGGCACAAAGATTGAAATGGAAATGGCAGAACATGCGTCTATGGATGCTGTTCTCGAAGAGTTTCAAAACTTTCTTCGTGCCTGTGGATTCGTAATTGAATACAACAGTGTATTAGATATTGTAGGTATGGATCAAGGATAATACGATGAGTAACTACTGGCACTACCAACTGATGTACCGCAAAGATAAACGGTCAGGCGAGGACATGTACTCTATCCACGAGTACTTTGAGTTAGACGGGGGTTCTGGGTGGACAGATGACCCTGTGGGTGTAACAGGTAACAGCATTGAGGACGTAAAGAAGTCCCTTATACTCATGTTAAAAGACATAGATAAACACGGAGTGAAAGACTATGCCTGATATTAGTATGTGTAACAGCTTAACCTGTCCGCTTAAACATAAGTGTTACCGCAATCCCGCTAGTGGTACGCAGCCAAGTGAGTTTATGCAGTCTTACTTTATGCTAACGGAGGAATGGGGTGAAGACTGTAAGTATTACTGGCCAGTGAAGGGTACAATAGAAGATAAAGGAGAAACAAAATGACTAACGAAGTAGGTACAATAAAAGTCACATCCTTGACTGAACACGGAGACGGTAGTGCTACCGTAGAGTTTGATATGGATGACACCACAGCAGCACTAGTACGAGAACTAGGACTGAAGCTCCTGATTTACTGTGGTGCCACAGGGACAAACTTGGACTATGTGTTCGAGTCAATCTTAGGAGAGACGGAATGACCCAAGCTGAACAATCTACTATAGAGGAGACCTTGAGTGTGTGCGCTGACGTATCTGCACATGAAGTGGTCCAACTAATCTTAATGCGGCAGACAGAATTGGAGCAAGAGCCTGAGTATGAACAGTGAACAGATAGTTGGTATGTGTGAGAAACTGGCGTACAAGTACAACAGTGAGACGCACAGGAGCGACCTTCAGATGGAGGGTGTGTTGGTTTGCTACGAGATACTAGCAAAGGAACCTGATGCCCATCCAGCGAAGCTCTACAGGGAGGCTAAGAGACGTATGCACGACTACTTGAACATCGACACACAACCTGTCGCTATACCTAAGCACAGTCGATCACGTAGGCTTACCCGTAACATCAACGATGATGATGCAGGGGATATGTCTAAAGAGGGGTACGACTGGCTAAAGGCTGTCCTTGGTAGCTCTGACGTACCTTACGACGAAGACTTTGGCATTAGTGACAAGGATCATGTCGTGGAATACGAAAGGAAGGAGTACGGTAATCACATCAGAAGTGTTGTAATTGAGGCACTATCACCAACTGAATTGTGTATTGTCAGACTGAGGTATTACGAGGATATGACACAAGATGAAGCTGGTGAAGTTCTAGGGACCAACAAGATGTGGGTGTCACGACATGAAAAAGCAGCACTAAAGAAGCTAGAACGTGCGTTGCTGTAACAATTCGTGATGTTACTAACTTGAGAAAATGTTCCTATAAGTAAGTACAGGAGTTACGAAAGTTTGTAACTTAAGTATTGACTATGGTGTTCACTACTACTAGTTAATAAACATACGTAACAACGAAAGGATATAATATGGATGATGATGAGTACTTGGCTAAGATGTCACCAAAGAAAGCAGACT
>Ga0208643_1000330_pt1 | contig 32315 bp, 25 predicted proteins | sample VirMetDEL_Nov_12_FD_184516 | JGI IMG/M metagenome (GOLD analysis project Ga0208643, IMG submission 184516) | Aqueous microbial communities from the Delaware River and Bay under freshwater to marine salinity gradient to study organic matter... | ecosystem: Environmental > Aquatic > Marine >...
GTAGACGAGTTCAGTGAGCTCATCTAACTGGTCTATAGCACTGGCCCCAAAGGGGATCAGCCATAACAACAGGCTCAGTACTAAGACGCGAAAATCCATTTTGTGCTCCATAAAATGCGTAAGCTCTAATATCCTTAATCACTAAGGCGGGATTATAACTTTACTTAATCATTTTTTGCATAAAAAACTATTTTTTTCTAAGAGAAATAAGTTAACACATCCCAGTGATTTCTGAATCCAAACAGCGGGTTAATTCTGTGGGGTCGATCACTAATTTGGCGATAAAACTCACAGTTATTGGCCTTAAGACGGGGCGGAACAGTGGAACATGAAAAAATTAGGGTTGACACTCTTGGCTAGGCAAGTTAAATATTAACCGTCCTAGATTATTTGAACAGAATAAATATTTAAATAAAATGAATAGAATTAGCAGCAAACTCGACCTCCTTCTCTCTCTCCTCGCGGTTTATACGCGGAGGTCTTAGTGTTGCACGCTCGATAAATAGGCAAAGCATTCACAAACCCCGCACCGATGTTGCGGGGTTTTTTGTATCTGAATACGGCAAAAATTAACTAACGAACGGTGACGTTCCATGGAGAAGCGAGATGTCTAACAGAGTAATTATATTTGATACTACCTTGCGGGATGGTGAGCAGGCGTTAGCCGCAAGTTTGTCGGTCAAAGAAAAACTACAGATCGCCATGGCGCTGGAACGTCTCGGTGTTGATGTGATGGAAGTGGGGTTTCCTGTGTCATCACCCGGTGATTTTGAGTCGGTGCAAACCATAGCGCGCACCATCAAAAATAGCCGCGTTTGTGCGTTATCCCGTGCACTTGAAAAGGACATAGATGCCGCGGCGCAGGCCTTGTCAGTTGCAGATCAATTCCGTATCCATACCTTTATCTCGACATCGACTATCCACGTTGAAAGCAAGTTAAAGCGCTCGTTTGATCAGGTATTAGAAATGGCCGTAGGCGCGGTGAAATACGCTCGTCGCTTTACCGATGATGTGGAGTTTTCCTGCGAAGATGCGGGCCGCACGCCAATCGATAATTTATGCCGCATGGTGGAAGCCGCAATTATCGCAGGCGCACGCACCATTAATATCCCAGATACAGTCGGTTACACAGTGCCGAGCGAGTTTGGCAATATTATTCAAACGCTATTTAACCGTGTGCCGAATATCGATCAGGCGGTGATCTCTGTGCATTGCCACGATGATTTAGGCTTATCAGTGGCGAACTCCATTACCGCTGTGCAGCACGGTGCGCGTCAAATCGAATGTACCATCAATGGTATAGGTGAGCGTGCGGGTAACTGCTCACTAGAAGAAATCGCTATGATTTTAGCGACGCGCAAGGGCATGTTGGGTTTGGAAACGGGCATTAATGCCAAGGAAATCCACCGCACGTCTAATTTAGTCAGCCAGTTATGCAACATGCCAGTGCAGGCAAATAAGGCGATTGTCGGCGCCAATGCGTTTACCCATTCATCGGGTATTCACCAAGATGGCATGTTAAAAGCGCAAAACACCTATGAAATCATGACACCAGAAAGCATAGGGCTAAATCGCAATAATCTGAATATGACCTCGCGCTCTGGTCGCCATGTGATCAAGCATCGCATGGAGGAAATGGGCTATAGCGAGCACGATTACAACATGGATTCTTTATACGAAGAGTTTCTAAAGTTGGCAGATAAAAAAGGTCAAGTATTTGATTATGATTTAGAAGCCTTAGCCTTTATGGATGCGCAGGCAGAAGAAGACAACCACTATCAGTTGCAGCAATTAGTGGTGCAGTCAGATTCTACTGAAGGCGTAGCCACTGCCACAGTGCGTATCGAAGTGGGCGGCGATGTAAAAACCGAAGCGGCAACGGGTAATGGTCCCGTCGATGCCGCCTATAACGCCATTGCCCGCGCAACCGATCGTCGAATTGATATCATCAGCTACAAGCTAGGCGCTAAGGGCGTAGGTCAAAATGCCTTAGGTCAAGTGGACATTACCGCTGTTTACCACGAGCAAAACTTCCACGGCGTAGGTTTAGCGACCGATGTGGTTGAAGCCTCGGCGCGCGCTTTAGTGCATGTGATGAACCTCACCTGCCGCGCAGATAAGGTCGCTGATTACAAACAAAGCATGCAAAAAAATCGAGAGCTAGGCGGCGTCTAGTCGCTAAAAGCATCCAAAGAATAGCAAGGTCGAGCATAAAGCATTTACATTTAAAGGAGTTGGCTGGCGTATGAGTTATCAAATTGCAGTATTAGCAGGGGATGGGATCGGCCCAGAAGTGATGGCAGAGGCGCGTAAAGTGCTGCGTGAGGTTGAAGCGCGTTTCGATTTGAGTATCGAATACACTGAATTCGATGTTGGCGGTATTGCCATTGATAACCACGGTTGCCCACTACCCGATGCCACGCTAAAGGGCTGTGAAGCGGCCGATGCGATCCTGTTTGGCTCGGTAGGCGGTCCTAAGTGGGAAAAGTTACCGCCGAATGAGCAACCTGAGCGCGGCGCGCTATTGCCACTGCGTGGGCACTTCGAATTGTTCTGTAATCTGCGCCCAGCCAAACTGCACGATGGCCTAGAGCATATGTCACCGCTGCGTAGCGATATCTCTGCCCGTGGCTTTGATGTTTTATGTGTGCGTGAGTTAACCGGCGGCATTTATTTTGGTAAACCAAAGGGCCGCCAAGGTGAAGGCGAGAATGAAGAAGCCTTCGATACCATGCGTTATAGCCGCCGTGAAATTAGCCGTATCGCCCGCATCGCCTTTGAAGCCGCCCGTGGTCGTCGCAAAAAAGTGACTTCTGTGGATAAGGCCAACGTACTGGCTTGCTCAGTGTTGTGGCGCCAAGTGGTTGAAGAAGTGGCGGTTGATTTCCCCGATGTCGAGCTGGAACATATCTATATCGATAACGCGACCATGCAGCTGCTGCGTCGCCCCGATGAGTTCGATGTGATGTTATGTTCTAACCTGTTCGGCGATATTTTATCCGATGAAATCGCGATGTTAACCGGCTCTATGGGCTTGTTGTCCTCGGCGAGCATGAACAGCACTGGCTTTGGTTTATTTGAACCAGCGGGTGGCAGTGCGCCGGATATCGCGGGCAAAGGCATTGCAAACCCTATCGCCCAAATCCTGTCGGCGGCATTAATGTTGCGCCACAGCTTAAAGCAAGAAGAAGCCGCCTGTGCGATTGAGCGTGCTGTCAGCAAAGCATTAAATTCTGGCTATTTAACCGGTGAGTTATTGAGCAGCGACAAGCTTAGTGAAGCGAAATCGACGGCAGAAATGGGTGACTTTATCGCCAATGCTATAAAGGAAGGTGTGTAATGACGAACGCAAAGACCTTGTACCAAAAAGTATGGGATGCACATATCGTTGCTGCTCCCGAGGGCGAAGCGCCGGTCATTTATGTCGACAGACATTTAGTCCATGAAGTGACGTCACCTCAAGCATTCAGCGGTTTGAAAGTCGCTGGCCGTAAGCTGCGCGCGCCGGAAAAAACCTTTGCGACTATGGATCATAATACTTCAACCCGCAGCGCCAGTTTAGATGCCCTAAGCCCGATGGCGCGCACTCAGGTGGAAACCTTAGCGCAAAACTGTAAAGACTTTGGCGTGCGTTTATATGATATTCATCATCCTAATCAAGGCATTGTGCATGTGATGGGCCCTGAGTTAGGCATTACCTTACCTGGCACTGTGATTGTGTGTGGTGATTCCCATACTGCCACCCACGGCGCCTTTGGCGCATTGGCGTTTGGGATTGGCACTTCGGAAGTTGAGCACGTGTTAGCAACGCAAACGCTGCGTCAGTTAAAAGCTAAAACCATGAAGATTGAAGTGCGTGGTCATGTCACCGAGGGCGTGACCGCCAAAGATATCGTCCTCGCTATTATTGGCAAAATCGGCATGGATGGTGGCACGGGTTACGTGGTGGAGTTCTGTGGTGAGGCGATCGAAGCCCTGTCGATGGAAGGCCGCATGACAGTGTGCAACATGGCGATTGAGATGGGCGCGAAGGCGGGCATGGTCGCGCCGGATCAAACCACTTTTGATTATTTAGCAGGCCGCGAATTTGCGCCAAAGGGCGAAGATTGGGCAGAGGCTGTCGCTTACTGGAAAGCCATTAAAACCGATGACGGCGCGGTGTTTGATGCTGTCGTTGAGTTAGATGCCGCCGATATCGCGCCACAATTGACTTGGGGTACTAACCCAGGCCAAGTAGTGGCAATCGATGGCAAAGTACCTGATCCCATTAATGAAGCTAACCCAAGCACCAGAGCTAGTATGGAAAAGGCTTTAGAATACATTGGCTTGAGTGCGGGTACGCCGATGACAGACATCAGTATCAACAAGGTGTTTATCGGTTCTTGTACTAACTCACGGATTGAAGATTTACGCAGCGCCGCCGTACATGCCAAAGGCCGTAAAGTCGCGAGTGGCGTCACCGCCATTGTCGTTCCAGGTTCTGGCCAAGTGAAAGCGCAAGCCGAAGCCGAAGGCTTAGATAAAATCTTTATCGAAGCAGGGTTTGAGTGGCGTTTACCGGGTTGCTCTATGTGTTTGGCGATGAACGATGACAGATTAGAAGCGGGCGATCGCTGCGCGTCGACCAGTAATCGTAACTTCGAAGGTCGCCAAGGTCGCGGCAGTCGTACCCATTTGGTGAGTCCTGCAATGGCTGCAGCCGCTGCGGTGGCGGGGCATTTTGTCGATATTCGTAAACCTTACTAATTACCGTAAACCCAAGAGGAGAAGTTAATGCAACCTTTTACGACCCATACCGGGCTTGCGGTCATGATCGACAGCACCAATATCGATACGGATCAGATCATTCCGAAACAGTTTTTGTCTAAGGTGACGCGCGATGGTTTTGGCGTGCACTTATTCCACGACTGGCGTTATTTAGATGATGCGGGCGATCTGCCTAACCCTGAGTTTTCATTGAATCAAAGCCGCTACAAAGGCGCGTCGATTTTATTGGCGCAGGAAAACTTTGGTTGTGGTTCAAGTCGCGAACATGCGCCTTGGGCGCTGGCAGACTTTGGTCTGCGTGCGATTATTGCGCCGAGTTTTGCTGACATTTTTTACGGTAACTCAATCAATAATGGCTTGTTACCTGTGGCGTTAACTCACGCGCAGGTGCGCCAATTAATGGATGAAGTGGCGGCAGAAGCAGGCGCACAAATAACGGTTGATCTCACAAGCTGCAAAGTGATTTCACCGTCGGGCGCCGAGTTTAGTTTTACGCTGGCAGAATCGGCAAGGCATAAGCTGCTAAACGGTTTAGATGCAATTGGGTTGACCTTGTCCCACGCTGCGCAAATCAGTCAGTACGAAACCCAAATCCAAGGTTGGCGCCGTTAGTTTTTCAGCGCACATTTGTACTGGTGTTGAGTCCATATTTAAGCGCCTAGGTTAACACCTAGGCGCTTTTGTTTTAAATCATCATCTGCTCATGGTTTAACTATTTGTATTTTAAGTGATAAATTTTTACTGCTGTTTGTGTGTAATAGAATTTTTGTATCGATAGTGATTTATGCTGAATTTGTTACAACTGAATGATTTACACGTGTTTCTACGATTTATTGTTTTATCGTGTTGTTTATTATAGTTATTTCTTGGTTTTACTATGTTGAATTAATCAGCATTACGAATAGTAACTGGGCGAATATAGGCTGAGTTTTGTTTAAATGGTGATATTGGTCACTAAATCTGTTTTAAAGTCATCGTTAGCTAGAGTTTTTGTCTGTTTTATCTCCTTTGGTTGCAAACATCTTCTGCATAAGTAAACTGCTTCGCATTCAATCTGGAGTGTTTGCTCTATTTTGCCTGAACGCCGCAGTACTCATTTAAGTAGTACAGATAACAATAATATTATTAGAGAATAACGATGCAAAAACGTCTTCTGACTTTGGCTGTCACTGCAGCCTTGTTAAGTTCAACGACTCAACTCCATGCCGCTGGTTTTCAATTAGCCGAATATTCTGCCACAGGGTTAGGCCGCGCCTTTGCCGGTGAAGCGGCTATGGCGGATAACGCTTCGGCTCAAGCACGTAATCCAGCCATGCTGACTTATCTCGAAGGTCGTCAGTTATCGACGGGTGGTATTTATGTCATGCCAAACGTCGATGTGACTGGCGATGTCAGCATTAGCTCGCCGTTGCTTGGCCCAGATCCTGTTGTTATGAAAGGTGGCGATGCACTGGATGTGGCCGATGACGCACTGGTGCCAAATTTTTACTACTCAAATCAGTTAAATGATCAATGGACTTGGGGCCTAGCGGTAAATTCTAACTATGGTCTAGCCACTGAATTACCTGCGACTCACGCTGCGGCTATTTTTGGTAACAAGACTTCAGTTACAACCGTTGAGTTTAATCCAAACATCGCTTATCGCATCAATGATGCTGTTAGCGTCGGTGCTGGTGTACGTATCGTTTATGGTGAAGGCGAAATTGGTGCTTCATTACCCGGTTGGGTCGATGGCATCAAACCTGCTCTGCCGGCTCCTGTGCAGGCTATGTTACCTCCTGGTGGCACTGAGCTGAAAAGCATGAAGGGTGATGATGTGGGTTACGGCTGGCAGTTAGGTGCAAGCTGGCAAATTAATCCGGCTCACCGTTTAGGTTTTGCGTATCACAGCGGCGTGCAATTGGACTTAGATGGTCATGCTTCTGGCGTCTTGTACACTGGTGGTCAAGATGTGTCTATCGAAGGGTATTTACCCCTTGAATTGCCCGCCTTTGCAGAGATAGCTTCCCATCATCAATTGACCGATAACTGGGCCATGCACGCGAGCGTGAACTGGACAGATTGGAGTGTATTTGATCAGCTGGTGGCTTATTTCCCTGGTGACGTTAAACCTAAGGGCGATTTAGAGTCTGATTTAGTTAAAGAAGAACACTTTGAAGATAACTGGCGTTTCGCTCTGGGAACCACTTATCAAGTGAATAATGACTGGTTAGTGCGTGCCGGTGTTGCTTTAGACAAAACGGCAGCAAATGACGAGTGGCGCACAACTACAATTCCAGACTCTGACCGTCTGTGGTTCTCTGTAGGTGCCGGTTATCAGGCGACTAAGAATCTGAATGTTGATTTTGCGGTGACGTATATCAAAGCAACAGGCGATGCGCCAATCAACGAACAGCAAAATCTACTGGGCTTAGCGGCCGTTAACTTTAACGGTGAAGCGAGCGGCGATGTGTGGCTTGCGGGTATCCAGATGAGCTACAAGATGTAAGTTCTACGTAGTTTAAAAAAGCCCTGAATCTTCAGGGCTTTTTTATGGCTATAGCATGGTGGCGTTATTTTGTTTTTCGGCTTGCTTGCTGGTCACGGCAGAAAATTGCGAATATATTCATTGCATAAGTAGTGGTTCATGTTAATTCTCGCAGGCATAAAAAGGCGGCGGAGAGTTCAGATAGGATAGTAGCGTGCAGAAAAAATACGTGGTGGCCTTAGATCAAGGCACGACCAGCTCAAGGGCGATAGTGTTCGATCACGACGCAAACATTGTCAGCGTGTCCCAGCGGGAATTCACCCAGTTGTATCCAAATCCGGGTTGGGTCGAGCATGATCCCATGGAGATCTGGGCAAGCCAAAGTTCAGTGTTAGTTGAAGTGCTGGCGCGTGCGGGTATTCACAGCGATGAAGTGGCCGCCATTGGCATTACCAATCAGCGGGAAACCACTGTTATATGGGAGAAGGCCACAGGTAAACCTATTTATAACGCGATTGTGTGGCAGTGCCGTCGCAGCGCTGAGATTTGTGAGCAACTCAAGGCCCAAGGGCTAGAAGAATATGTGCGTGACAACACAGGTCTACTGCTCGACCCTTATTTTTCAGGCACTAAGATCAAGTGGATTCTGGATAATGTGCCCAATGCCCGTGAGCAAGCCGAGCGCGGCGAGTTGTTATTCGGCACTATCGATACTTGGCTAGTGTGGAAGTTAACCGAAGGCAAAGTGCATGTCACCGATCCCACCAATGCGGCTCGTACTCTGTTGTTCAATATCCATAGCCTGACTTGGGATGATAAGTTACTTAAAGCCTTAGACATTCCCTTGTCTATGTTGCCCGAAGTTAAGCCTTCCTGCAGCGTGTATGGCACTACGCGGATTGCCGGTGAAGGCAGTGAAATTCAAGTTGCAGGAATGGCGGGCGACCAACAAGCTGCGCTTTTTGGTCAGTTGTGTGTCGAGCCTGGCATGGCGAAGAATACCTATGGCACAGGCTGTTTTTTGTTGATGAATACCGGGACCAAAGCGGTGCGCTCTAACCATGGGTTACTGACCACAGTTGCCGTGGGGCCGAAGGGCGAAGTGAACTACGCCCTCGAAGGCTCCGTCTTTATGGGCGGTGCGACTATTCAATGGCTGCGGGATGAACTCGGGCTTATTCGTGATGCCAGCGATACCGAATATTTTGCCTCTAAGGTTGCCGATACCAATGGCGTGTATCTAGTGCCCGCCTTTGTCGGACTCGGGGCGCCCTATTGGGACCCGAATGCCCGTGGCGCGCTATTTGGGTTAACCCGTGGCGCCAATCGTAATCATATTATTCGGGCGGCGTTAGAATCCATCGCTTACCAGAGTAAAGATTTACTCGATGCCATGACTAAAGACAGTGGTGTCAGCCTTAAACGTTTGAAGGTGGATGGCGGTGCGGTCGCCAATGATTTTTTGATGCAGTTTCAAGCCGATATTACCGATGTCGAAGTGTTAAGACCGAGTAATTGCGAAACGACTGCCCTAGGCGCGGCATTTTTAGCGGGTCTGGCGGTGGGCTTTTGGGAGAGTGTCATTGAGCTTGAACATAAAGCCTGTATCGATAAGCATTTTATCCCCAATATTGATGCTAAGACTCGGGGAAGCTTATACGCAGGTTGGCAAGATGCCGTCGCCAGAACCCGCGCTTAAGCTACTCAATTTGAGTTCTTTGACTTGAGGCATGCTTAAATTTGATATTAAGTTTGGGTTGGTTTGAAATATGACTCGATTGTGGTGAATAAAAAGGCGCTAATCCAATGGGATTGCGCCTTTTCCGTTTGTATTCGTACTGATTTATACTTCAACATCAATAATATGTTGGCTCGGAGGCTTTTTAATTTCCGCGGTATCGTCGGTCACTTCAAGCACGACACCTTCTTTTAATTCTTCGGGCTCATCCGATGCACGGCGTTTCTTATTCTTGCTGTTATCAGTATCTTTGCGTCTTTCCCTGACTTTTGCGTCGCGCCCTTCTAACGTCGGGGGTAACTGCGACTGTGGTGTTTCATGGCTATCGGGGGCATTTGCGGTTGCACTACTGACTTGGTCGACGACCCGTTTAGGGTGCAACACGGCTTTCACTGGCTGCGCCAGCATGGCATAAATGCTATCCAATCCACTCATAACGCCTCCTTGTTACTACAGCTCTTAACGTGTTATCGGCAGGAGTCGGTTAATATTTAGACTATACGCCGTTTAAGTGTTTAAGGCGAATGAGGGGCTTAGGTTTTGGTATGAGCAACAGATGTGAATTAAAGCAGTGCTCAGCAAGAAAGAAGCATAGTGGTTGAGAAGAAACAAGTAGTAGCGAGTTCGAAATCGAGGCAATTTTGTTGGATTTGCGTAGAGCTTTTGGTGGATTTTGGCTAGAAATTTTGAGCCTTCTCGCAATCGTGACATTAATATTCAACCATCTGCAAAAAGATGATCGTCTTTATTTAGGAGGGTTATTTAGTTTTTCATGCTGAATCCAACTCTTTTTTGACTGCCTAATTAGGTTGGATTTAAGTTTATTTTGTTGCATTTTTGGGTTTAAGGTTGTTTTTTGTTACGCAAAATCCCGCAAAGTGAGAATGTATTCCCCATCTTTTTCATCGCAAGCGTCTGAAAGCTAAAGGTTGCTGAATATTTCGGCGTAATTTATTCCTGTAGTTTCCTCTGTTTAGTCGATCTTTCGTGGTCTTTCATGTCAAAAGTTTGTCGCTAGGTTAAGTGCTCAACATGCTGCTAACCCGCTTGCCGACTGGATTTATAAAAGGATCCCATCCCTTGACATTGCTTGTCGACTGTCCCTAAACTTAGCAGTTGTGGGAAATAGTGGATATTTGTGGATCAAAAATCAAAGGATAGGATGAATTAGCGTGTTTCGTGGAGCCAGTGCTATCAACTTAGATACAAAGGGACGGATCGCTATTCCAGTGCGATACCGCGAACCTTTGCAGCTTGAGCACCAAGGCCGTATCGTGATAACCGTCGACATCCAATCCGCCTGTTTACTCTTGTATCCAATCCATGAATGGGAATTGATCGAAGCTAAGTTGTTAACGCTTTCCGATACCGATAAAACCCAGCGATCGTTGAAACGTCTGTTACTTGGTTATGCCCACGAAGTGGAGCTCGACGGTAATGGGCGCATATTACTGCCGCCACCGCTAAGGCAATATGCCAATTTAGATAAGCGCATCATGCTGGTGGGGCAATTGAATAAATTTGAGCTGTGGGATGAGCAATCTTGGCTGCAGCAAATCGATGAGTGTCAGGAAACGATTCGAAGTGAGGAGCTTGCCAGTAACGAGCGCCTCGCGGATTTTTCACTTTAACGAGTCGTGATAACTAAATAAGAAGAGAGTAATGAGTCAAGAATTTGCCCATTTATCGGTACTGCTAGCAGAAACGGTTGGCGGTTTAAACATCAAAGACGATGGCATCTATATCGATGGCACGTTTGGCCGCGGTGGTCATTCAAGACAAGTATTACAACAACTCGGTGAACATGGTCGATTGATCGCCATCGACAGAGATCCCCAAGCGATTGAAGCGGCAAAACAATTTGCTGACGATCCTCGCTTTCAAATCGTGCATGGTGGTTTTGGCCAATTAGCCGATTACGTCGAAGAGCTTGGGCTAGTGGGCAAAATAGATGGCGTATTACTCGATTTAGGTGTGTCTTCGCCGCAACTTGACGATGCTGAACGCGGTTTTAGTTTTTTACGCGATGGTCCACTCGATATGCGGATGGATAACAGCCAAGGCCAAACGGCTGCGCAATGGTTGGCTCGTGCCGAAATTGAAGATATGGCTTGGGTATTTAAAACTTACGGTGAAGAGAAAAATGCCCGTCATATTGCCCGTTGTATCGCTGCCGATCGTGAGAAAACGCCGTTTTTACGTACCAAAGATTTAGCCGATTTGATTGCGCGTATCACTAAAAATAAAGAACGCAATAAGCATCCTGCGACTCGGGTGTTTCAAGCGATCCGCATTTATATCAATAGTGAATTAGATCAAATTGATCAGGCACTTGAAGGAGCCGTCAATGTGCTGGCTCCCCAAGGGCGCTTGTCGGTCATCAGTTTCCATTCTTTAGAAGATCGCATTGTGAAGCGCTTTATTCGCCGCCATAGCCAAGGCGAGAGTGTGCCGCACGGTCTTCCGATCACTGAAGATCAAATTAACAAGTCGCGTAAGCTTCGCGCAGTTGGTAAGGCGATTATGCCTTCCGACGAAGAAATCGAACGCAATGCCAGAGCTCGTAGCTCAGTGTTACGCATTGCCGAGCGTTTAGATTACTAAGGGGCGTATTGTGAGTAAGCCCTCGATCAACCTGCCACGGATTGTCTTACACGATTTATGGCAGCACAAATGGATCTTGTTATTAGCGCTGCTCGTGCTCTGTAATGCGGTCGCGGTTGTTTATGGCAGCCATGTTAGTCGCCAGCTCACAACCCAGTGGGATCAGTTGCTACAAGAGCGAGATAGATTAGATATTGAGTGGCGCAATTTATTATTAGAGGAGCAATCGCAGACTGAGCACAGTCGTATTACGCGCATTGCTTCTAAGGAACTCAACATGAGTCGTCCGTTACCCAGCGAAGAAGTTGTGGTAAAGGTGCCGTGAGTATAGGGAAGATATGACTAGGCAAGCGAAAATCAAACGGGTAAGCAAACCGCAGAAACCACAACTAATCCATTGGCGTTTATACGTAGTGGTGGGGTTTGTGTGTACGCTATTTTGCAGCCTAGTGGGACGCGCAGCCTACATTCAAATTATTGAGCCTGACAAATTACGCCATGAAAGCGATATGCGTACCTTACGGACCACGAGCCGTGAGGTGCAGCGAGGTTTGATCACAGATCGCAATGGCGACATGTTGGCCGTTAGTGTGCCAGTGCGTGCTGTTTGGGCTGACCCTAAACAAGTCAATGATAACAATGGTTTTGCGGATATGCGTCGCTGGCAAGCGTTAGCTGATGTATTGCATGAACCCGTAGAAGATTTATTAGACCGGGTACGCGGTAATCCCACCAAACGCTTTACCTACTTGAAACGCCAAATTACCCCAGCGGTCGCGGACTACATCACTCAACTGAAATTACCCGGTGTTTTCCTTAAGTCGGAATCCCGTCGTTATTACCCTGGCGGTGAAATCACAGCTCAGTTAATCGGCATCACTAACATTGATGATGTTGGGATTGAAGGCGTAGAAAATGCTTACAATAGCTGGCTAACGGGGACGCCTTCAAAACAGAAAGTGCGTAAATCCCGCGATGGTCATGTGGTTGAGCGCCTCGATATCATCCAAGAAGGCGAAAGCCCGAATGATCTCGTGCTCAGCATAGACCAACGGATTCAGCAGCTAGCGTACCGCGAGCTGAAACGCACCACAGAGATGAACCAAGCGACATCGGGTTCCATCGTCGTACTCGATATTCACACGGGTGAAGTGTTGGCGATGGTGAATACGCCTTCGTACAACCCCAATGCGCGCGATAATCTGCAAACCTTCAGAATGCGTAACCGCGCCATGACAGATACCTTCGAGCCCGGTTCGACCATTAAGCCCTTTGTTGTGGCTGCCGCGCTTGAGGCTGGTACAGTTAAATCGACCGATATTATTGCCACTTCACCGGGTTGGATGCGTTTAGGCGGCCGCCAAGTGCGCGACCCCGCCAACTATGGCGACATGAGTTTGGCGCGTATTCTGGCGAAATCCAGTAACGTCGGCATCAGTAAATTGGCCTTGTCTATTCCGGTGCAGCAGTTACTCGGCACCTATCAATCTATGGGGCTTGGGAGCTTCTCAGGGATCAACCTTACGGGTGAAAGCGCGGGAGTGATCCAAGACCGCCACCGTTGGTCTGACTTTGAGCGTGCCACCTTGTCCTTCGGTTACGGATTAACCGCAACCACACTGCAACTGGCGCGCATGTACGCCACCTTAGGCAATGGCGGCACCTTATTTCCCGTCTCAATTATGAAACTGAAAAAGCCACCGGTCGGTGAGCGAGTCATTTCAGAAGATGTGGCCCATGATGTGATGCAAATGCTGGTTGGCGTGACAGAAAAAGGCGGCACGGGCACCTTAGCGCATATCGACGGTTATCCAGTTGCGGGCAAGTCTGGTACAAGCCGTAAGGCGGTTGCTGGCGGTTATGGTGATGATTATGTTGCTTTATTTGCGGGTGTTGCCCCAGCGAATAATCCTAAGTTAGCGATAGTGGTCGTCGTAAACGAGCCCAAGGGCGATCTCTATTATGGTGGTTCAGTGGCGGGGCCGGCATTTGCCAAAGTCATGTCTGGCGCACTGCAAATGTTAAACGTTGAACCCATTACCGATAAAGAACAAGTGCAATTGGCGGGTATCGCCGCCGGGAGAGCAGAATGATGTTATTACGGGATCTGCTTGCGCCTTGGCTGTATTATGCCGGCGCGCAGTCCTTCAACGATTTGACCTTAGATAGCCGCGCAATACGTCGCGGCGATGTGTTTTTGGCACTGCCAGGGCATAAGGTCGATGGCAGACAGTTTATTGAAAAAGCCTTAGATTTAGGTGCTGCAGCCGTATTAGTCCACACGGATGATGCCGATCAGCATGGCAAAGTGTTGCTCAGCGATAATGCCGAGCACGGCGTACAGATTTATGTTTTCCAGTTGAGTCGCCAAGTATCGGCCATCGCCGCCCAGCGTTATCCCTTAGCGCATCAGTCTGCGGCAACATCCCTTGGGGTGATTGGTATTACAGGCACTAATGGCAAAACCTCGACAAGCCAACTGATTGCCCAGCTGATAACGTCGCTCGGCCGCAAAGCCGCCGTGATGGGCACCCTTGGCAATGGCCTCTGGGGTGAGCTTGTCGATAGCGGTAACACCACAGCCGATGCTATTACCTTAATGCGTCAGTTGCATGACTTTGAAGCCCAAGGCGCGAATGTTTGCGCTATGGAAGTGTCGAGCCACGGCTTAGTGCAAGGCCGAGTCGACGCTGTCCCCTTCGATGTTGCCGTGTTCACCAATCTGACGCGGGATCACCTCGATTACCACGGCGATATGGAAAGCTATGCCGCCGCTAAGCAAAGCCTATTTCGTTTCAGTACCTTAGGTCACGGTTTATTGAATCTCGACGACGCAGTTGGCGCATCTTGGTTGACTGAACTTAAACCTGTGCCTGCGCAAATGTGGGGCTTTAGTATTGAAGGTCATCAAGGTGCGGCTTTTTATACTAAAAATGCCAAGTTTGACGATCAAGGCGTCAGTGCAACCTTAGTCTGGCCCGAGGGCGAGACTCAAATTCACTCCCCACTACTTGGTGCCTTTAATCTTTCTAATTTACTCGCGGCGCTCTCAGCCTTGTATCTGCTAGGTTTTGATATGAAAGCGTTAGCCGAGCAAGTGCAATACCTAACGCCCGTCGCAGGTCGTATGGAGCGTTTCACAACTGCGAATAACATTACCTTAGTGGTCGATTATGCCCATACACCCGATGCGATTGAACAAGCGTTAAACGCGCTACGTCGCCATTGTGCCGGTGATTTATGGTGCGTATTTGGCTGTGGTGGCGACCGTGATAAGGGCAAGCGTCCTTTGATGGGCCAAGCCGCAGAGCAATATGCCGACCGCATTATGGTGACCAGCGACAATGCGCGCAGTGAAGACCCCGCGCAAATTATTACCGATATTATCCAAGGGCTAATCCACCCTCAGCAGGCATTGACTCAGGTTGACCGTATCGCAGCAATTAAAGAGGTTGCGGCATTGGCGAAACCTGGCGATGTGATCTTGCTGGCGGGTAAAGGCCACGAAACTTACCAAGAGGCGGCAGGTGTGCGTCATGACTATGATGAACGCGCCCTGGCACGCCAGTTATCGGAGCAATCAAGATGATCCCTCTTTCTCTCGAGACCCTAAGTCAACACTTAGGTACGTTTCGAGTCGGTGACGACGTCACCATCGAAGATTTAAGCAGTGATAGCCGTAAAATCGGCGCTGCAACCCTGTTTGTTGCCTTAAAGGGTGAGCGCTTTGACGGCCATGATTTTGCAGCAACCGCTATTGCGAACGGCGCCGCGGCGTTAATGGTCGAGCGCGAGTTAGCCTTCGATATCCCGCAGCTGATTGTGCCCGATTGCCAAAAAGCTATGGGCGCGATAGGGGCTTATGTCCGTGACCAAATCAATCCGATTTGTGTGGCTTTGACTGGCTCAAACGGCAAGACCAGCGTGAAGGAAATGATCGCGACCATTCTGTCGGCAAAGCATCAAATCCTCTATACCGCTGGCAACTTCAACAATGAAATCGGTGTACCGCTTACCTTGCTGCGTTTAACGCCAGCGGATGAGTTTGGGATATTCGAACTCGGCGCTAACCATAAAGGTGAAATTGATTACACCTCGGGACTCGTGCGTCCGAACGTGGCGCTGGTCAATAACGTCGGCAGCGCCCACTTAGAAGGATTTGGATCGCAAGCGGGTGTCGCGCAGGCGAAGTCGGAGATTTTTAATCATCTGCAGGCCGATGGTACCGCCATCATCAACGCCGATGATGCCTTTGCCGATTTTATGAGCGTTAAGGCAAGGCCTTATAAGCAACTGAGCTTCTCCCAGCAAGATGGCGCCGCTAAACGTCATATCGACGTCACTGCGACAGGTCATAAGACTAATGCCGATGGTTGTTATCGTTTTATGCTCAACTATTCAGGTGAGTCTTGCCAAGTGGTCTTGCCGCTGGCGGGTCGACATCAGGTAAGTAATGCACTCGCCGCTGCAAGTGTTTGTATTGCTTTGGGATTAAGTTTGACAGAGATCGCCGAAGGCTTGAGCCAATTAACGCCAGTGAAAGGGCGTATGCAGCCGAGTCAATTGGGACGTGTGCGTCTAATCGACGATAGCTATAACGCAAATCCGGTGTCCGTTGGTGCGGCAATCGCTTGGTTAAAGGAAATTTCTGAAAATCGCTGTCTGGTACTGGGAGATTTAGGAGAATTAGGCGACAATGCGCCCCTTTTACACGCTGAACTAGGGCAACTGGCCAAACAACAGGGGATAGATGCCTTGTTTTGTACCGGAACCTTAAGTCAGCACACGAGCCAAGCCTTCGGTGCGGAGCACTATGACAGTGTGGCGACGTTAGTAGAAAAACTCATAAAGCATATTAACCAGTTGCCGGGACAGGTAACGGTTCTCGTTAAAGGTTCACGTAGCGCCGCCATGGAGCGGGTCGTGGATGGCCTAACAGTAGCCTTCGGGCGTGGGGAGTTAGTGTAAATGCTGGTATATCTGGCCGAGTATTTAACCCGTTTTCATACCGGGTTTAACGTGTTTTCCTATGTGACGTTTCGAGCCATTTTAGGCTTATTGACCGCATTGATTTTTAGCTTATGGTGGGGGCCTAAACTGATCGAACGTTTGCAATTACTGCAAATTGGTCAGGTCGTGCGTAACGATGGTCCAGAATCACATTTTAGTAAGCGTGGCACGCCGACTATGGGTGGCTTGCTGATATTGGCTGCTATTTTCATCAGCGTATTGCTGTGGGGCGATCTCGGTAGCCGCTATGTGTGGGTGATGTTGTTTGTGCTCGGCAGTTTCGGTTTGATCGGCTTTATCGACGATTACCGCAAAGTGGTGCGTAAAGACACTAAAGGTTTGATCGCGCGCTGGAAGTACATTCTGCAATCTTTGGCTGCTCTGCTTATTGCTTTTTTTCTGTATGCCACGGCGGCAAATCCAGGCGAAACCCAGTTAGTGGTGCCTTTCTTTAAAGACGTGATGCCACAACTGGGCGCCGTATTTATCGTATTGGCGTACTTCACTATTGTGGGCTCGAGTAATGCGGTGAACTTAACTGACGGCCTCGATGGTTTGGCAATCATGCCGACAGTAATGGTTGCGGCGGCGTTTGCCTTGATAGCTTATTTGTCGGGTCACGCGCAGTTCGCAAACTACTTACATATTCCGCATTTACCCGGTTCGGGTGAGCTTGTGATTGTCTGTACCGCAATTGTCGGTGCGGGTCTGGGCTTTTTATGGTTCAACACTTATCCCGCGCAAGTCTTCATGGGCGATGTGGGTTCTCTGTCATTAGGTGCTGCATTGGGCACAATTGCAGTGCTCGTTCGCCAAGAAATTTTGTTAGTGATCATGGGCGGCGTGTTCGTGATGGAAACCCTGTCAGTCATTCTGCAGGTGGGGTCGTACAAGTTACGCGGCCAGCGTATTTTCCGCATGGCGCCGATACACCATCACTATGAGTTAAAAGGCTGGCCTGAACCTCGAGTGATAGTGCGTTTTTGGATTATCTCGATATTCCTCGTCTTACTTGGCTTAGCCACGTTGAAGTTAAGGTAATTGGTTATGCAAAATCAGTATTCACACATAGTGTTAGGTTTAGGGGCAACGGGTTTGTCCGTGGTGCGCTATTTGTGTGGAAAGGGCATTACGCCATTGGTGATGGACAGTCGTCGGCAGCCTCCGGGCGCCGAAACATTAGCGACGTCTTTTCCTGATGTGAAGCTGATTTCTGGCGGATTCGATTGCCGTTATCTCGTGCAAGCGACGCAGATTATTATCAGTCCAGGCATTGCCACTTATACCCCAGAGGTGCGTGCCGCTGTGGATATGGGCATCGAAGTGATTGGCGATGTTGAGCTATTTGCCCGTGAAATTGCTGACCGTAAACCTTGCGTTATTGGTATTACTGGCTCTAACGGTAAATCAACCGTCACTACGCTGGTAGGCGAAATGGCAAGGGAAGCAGGTATCGCCGTTGCCGTTGGTGGCAATATCGGTGTGCCTGCGCTGGATTTACTGCATGAAAATGCCGACCTATTTGTGCTTGAATTGTCGAGCTTTCAACTGGAAACCACCCACAGCCTTAAGTGTGTAGTGGCGACCTGTTTGAATATCAGCGAAGACCACATGGATAGATACAGCGATATCGCTGCCTACCGCGAAGCTAAATTACGTTTATACAAACAAAGCCGCGCCGTGCTGTTTAATCGCGACGATAAACTGACCGTACCGCCAGAGCCAATGAACCAAAACAGTTTTGGTTTAGCTGCGCCTGAAGCGGACGAATGGGGCATCAGCGACAGTAAGATTTATCACGGCAGCAGCGAAATCATGCCGATCACTGAAGTCTCCCTGATTGGCAGCCATAACCATGCCAACCTACTCGCAGCAATGGCGCTTGTGGACGCTGTGGGCGTAGATAAACAGGTGATGGCAAAAGTGGCGCGTAGCTTTACCGGCTTATCCCATCGCTGTGAAGTGGTTGGCATTAAGAATGGCGTGACCTATGTCAATGACTCGAAAGCTACGAACGTCGGTGCCACCGTTGCCGCGCTGGATGGTTTGAGTGATCACTTAGGCGATATTATTTTGATTGCTGGCGGCGACGGCAAAGGTGCTGATTTTAAACCTTTAGGCGTGGCGTTAGCGAAAGTAACACACCTCATTACCTTAGGTCGTGATGGCAAAAAGATTGCCGCGTTAAAAGACGGCGCGGTGAAGGTCGACACTATGGCGGCAGCGGTAACGAAGGCCGCTGAATTGGCAACTTCTGGCGATATCGTTTTATTGTCACCAGCCTGCGCCAGTTTAGATATGTACAGTAACTTTATGGCTCGAGGTGACGATTTTAGAAACCTTGTGGAGCAACTTAATGGCGAGTGATGTAAGACAACTTAGCCTATTTGGGCGTTTGCGTTCAGCAATGCCCAATTGGCAACGTGATACCGAAGTGCCGGGCGTGCAGTTGTACGACCGTGCTTTGCTCACGGCTGTGTTGTCTTTGATTGGCTTTGGCTTTGTGATGGTGATGTCGGCCTCAATGCCCGAAGCGCAAACCCTCACGGGTAACCCGTTTTATTTTATGACTCGCCATGTGGGTTATTTAGTGGGGTGCTTAGCCATTGCGGCATTTGTATTAAGAGTCGAGATGCAAACTTGGCAGCGCTGGAGTCCCATGCTGCTATTGGTTGTAGGCTTGATGTTGCTGGCGGTATTAGTGGTCGGTACTACGGTAAACGGTGCGACGCGTTGGTTATCCATAGGCCCAATTCGCATCCAAGTGGCGGAAGTCGCTAAGTTTGCCTTTGCCATCTACATGGCGGGCTATTTAGTGCGTCGTCATCAGGAAGTGCGCGAGAACGCTAAGGGTTTCTATAAACCGATTGCGGTATTTGCCATTTACGCTGTGTTGATTTTGATGCAGCCCGATTTAGGGACGGTTGTGGTGTTGTTCGTCGGTACCGTTGGCCTGCTGTTTTTGGCGGGAGCACGTTTGCTCGACTTCTTCGCCCTGATTTTTGCTGGCGTGTTGGCGTTTGTGGCTTTGGTATTGTTAGAACCTTACCGTATGCGCCGGGTGACGTCGTTTATGGATCCTTGGCAAGATCCTTTCGGTAGCGGTTACCAGTTGACACAATCTTTGATGGCCTATGGCCGTGGCGATTGGTTTGGTCAAGGGCTGGGCAACAGTATTCAAAAATTAGAATATTTGCCTGAAGCGCACACTGACTTTATCTTTGCCGTGATCGGCGAGGAATTAGGTTTTATCGGCATTATTGCCGTGTTATCTGTGCTGCTATTTGTGGCGCTGAGATCGATTCGTTTAGGTAATTTATGTCTAGCCATGGATAAGCCATTTGAAGGTTATTTAGGCTATGCCATCGGTATTTGGATTTGTTTTCAGACTGTGGTTAATGTCGGCGCAAGTATCGGCATGTTACCGACCAAAGGGCTGACATTACCTTTTATCAGCTACGGCGGCAGTAGTTTATGGGTCATGACGGCGGCAGCCATGATGTTGCTGCGCATTGATTACGAGCGGCGCATGACATTAGTTCAGGCCGTGCAAGGGAGATTGAAGTGATGACCCCAACAGGAAAACGTATTTTAGTCATGGCGGGTGGTACGGGAGGACATGTATTCCCGGCGCTGGCGGTGGCTAAGTATCTAGCTCAACAGGGTTGGCAAGTGCGTTGGTTAGGCACGGCCGATCGTATGGAGGCGCGTTTAGTGCCCCAGTATGGATTTGATATAGATTTCATCGATATCAAAGGTGTGCGCGGCAATGGGTTGATCCGTAAACTCGCGGCGCCCTTTAAAGTGGTGCGTTCAATATTACAGGCTAAGGCCGTGATTGCTGAGTTTAAACCCGATGTGGTACTTGGCATGGGCGGATTCGCCAGTGGCCCTGGTGGTGTGGCGGCAAGATTAGCCGGTATTCCATTGGTGCTGCATGAACAAAATGCCATCCCAGGGATGACCAACAAGTTGTTGTCGCGGATTGCGACGCAAGTGTTATGTGCCTTTAAAAACACTTTTACCACAGTGAAGGCCAAGGTGGTTGGTAATCCGATTCGCCAAGAACTGATTGCCTTAGGTGCGCAGCCAAAGCCTGAGGCTGATAAAGCTTTAAAAGTGCTCGTGGTCGGTGGCAGCCTTGGCGCCAAAGTCTTTAACGATCTTATGCCTGAAGCGGTTGCGATTCTAAGTCAGCAGCAGTCCGTAACGGTTTGGCATCAAGTGGGTAAAGATAATCTTGCGGGCGTGAAGGCGGCTTATCAGCAACAAGGACAAGATGGCGGGGTGAATATCGCCGAGTTCATCGACGACATGGAAGCCGCCTATCGCTGGGCTGATGTAGTATTGTGCCGCGCCGGTGCGCTGACTGTGTCTGAGTTAGCGGCGGTGGCACTACCGAGTATTTTGGTGCCTTATCCCCATGCGGTGGATGATCATCAAACCCGTAACGCTCAAGTATTGGTTGAAGCTGGCGCAGCTTTCCTATTGCCACAGGCCATCTTGGACGTGAATAAACTGGCGAGCAAATTACAACTGCTCGCCAATGACAGAACAGAATTAGCCCGTATGGGCCAGAGAGCGAGAGACGTTGCCGTACTGGATGCGACTGAACAAGTTGCCGCAGTGTGCATCAGCCTTGCTGAGAAAGGATAAGCATGACTAAGACAGAAAGATACGCACAACTGAGAAGCATGATCCCAGAAATGCGCCGTATTAAGCGTATTCACTTCGTCGGCATTGGCGGCGCGGGCATGGGCGGGATCGCCGAAGTGTTAGTGAACGAAGGCTATCAGGTGAGTGGTTCGGATATCGCGCAAAATGCCGTGACCGACAGATTGTGTTTTCTCGGTGCCAAGATCCAAATTGGTCATGCCGCCGAAAACGTGCAGCAAGTGGATGTGGTCGTGGTCTCCACGGCGATTAATCTGGAAAACCCAGAAATCCTTGCCGCTAAAGAATTACGTATTCCTATTGTGCGCCGCGCCGAAATGCTAGCCGAGTTGATGCGTTATCGACATGGTGTGGCAATTGCGGGCACCCATGGTAAAACCACGACAACGAGCCTTATCGCCAGCGTGTACGGTCAAGCAGGGCGGGATCCAACCTTCGTGATTGGTGGCTTGCTCAATAGCGCCGGTACCAACGCCAGATTAGGCACCAGCCGTTACTTGATTGCCGAAGCTGATGAGAGTGATGCGAGCTTCCTGCATTTGCAGCCTATGGTCAGTGTGGTGACTAACATTGAAGCCGATCACATGGATACCTATGGCGGTGATTTCGAGAAATTGAAATCGACCTTCGTGGATTTCCTACATAACTTGCCGTTTTACGGTGTCGCAGTTGTGTGTATCGACGATGCTGTGGTGCGTGAAATCATGCCGCGGATTGGTCGTCAACTCGTGACCTATGGTTTTAGTGACGATGCGGACGTGCAAGCGCTGAATTTCAGTCAGCAAGGGCATCAGTGTCGTTTCACTGTGAGACGTAAAGGCAAAGCGGATCTCGATCTGGTGCTGAATTTACCGGGTCAACATAACGTGCTTAATGCCTTAGCTGCGATAGCGGTCGCGACCGAAGATGAAATCGACGATAGCGCCATTACTCAGGCGTTAGTGGAGTTTCAAGGTATCGGTCGTCGTTTCCAGCATTTGGGCAAGTTTGCTACGCCCAAGGGCGAAGTCATGTTAGTCGATGATTATGGCCATCACCCCAGTGAAGTTGCCGCGACCATTAAAGCTGCCCGTGCAGGTTGGCCCGACAAACGTCTGGTTATGGCGTATCAGCCACACAGATACACGCGTACCCGTGATTTGTATGAAGATTTTGTTGAAGTGTTATCCCAAGTGGATTGCTTACTGTTGCTCGATGTTTATAGTGCGGGGGAAGCGCCAATCACAGGTGCCGATGGCCGAGCTCTATGTCGCTCAATTCGTCTGCGTGGCCAGTTAGATCCGATCTTTATCGCTAGTCCAGATCAGCTCGCAGAAGTATTGCCCGATGTATTGCAGGAGGGGGATTTATTACTCACCCAAGGTGCGGGTAATATTGGCGCCCTGTCGCGATTGTTAGCGACAACAGAATTGGGCTTTGCTGTTGCGGAATTACCTGCGCAAGCAAGCTGATCTTTAGCGCTTGATCTGCGAGGAAAAGGAAATTTTGACCAAAGGATTTTGGTCTATATAATGGCCGGTTTTCTGTGGTTTTTAATGAGTGTCGTTAAAGGTGGAATGAAGCGTGTCTTGGAGTGATAAGAGGCGGCACTGGCGGGCAAGAATGTCACGGGTTAATTGGTATCTGTGGAGCGGGGCTGGCTTTTTATTCTTCATCGTGGCCAGTTTTGTATTTGGTGGATACCAGCTACATAAATTTTTAAACGATGCCAGCACCTTGCCGATTGAGGCCGTTGCCATCAAAGGTGAGCGGACTTACACCACAGATAAAGATATACAAGTGGCACTACAGGATTTAATGCAGCGGAGTTTTTTCAGCGCAGACATCACCTTAGTGCAACAGGCGTTAGAAGCCTTACCTTGGGTGTATCGCGCGTCGGTAAGACGCGAGTGGCCAGCGAAACTCAGGGTATATTTGCAGGAGCAGCAACCAGCAGCCCATTGGAATGGTGACGCTTGGTTGAACGTGCATGGCGAAGTGTTTGAAGCGCCATCGCACCCAGAGCTGGAGCATTTACCGCAGTTATCAGGACCAGACGATATGGGCCTTGAGGTGTTGACTGTGTATGCACAGATCAACTCACTGTTAAAGATTAATGGCTTTACCTTAGCCAGTTTGAATTTGACGCCGCGACATGCGTGGCACGCGACCTTAGGAAACGGCATCGTTTTAGATTTAGGTCGCGAAGATAAAATTGCACGGATACAGCGATTTATAACTGTTTATCCGGTTTTGGCGAAACAAGATAAATCCGTCGCCAGAGTAGATTTGCGCTACGACACAGGGTTGGCCGTAGGCTGGGGCGATGCACAAACAAGAGAGCCGATAATTAATGATCAAAAACCAAGATAGAAACCTTATCGTCGGATTGGATATAGGAACCTCTAAGGTCGCAGTGATCATAGGCGAAGTTCTGCCCGATGGCGAAATCAGCATAGTCGGCCTTGGCAACCATCCCTCAAGAGGCATGGATAAAGGTGGCGTGAACGATTTAGATTCGATCGTTCGCAGTGTGCAACGTGCGCTCGATCAAGCGGAATTAATGGCGGATTGCCAAGTGTCATCGGTTTACCTGAGCATTTCCGGTAAACACATCGCCTGCCAAAACGAAAACGGCATGGTATCGATCAACGATGAAGAAGTGACACAGGAAGACGTCGATAACGTGATCCACACGGCTCGCTCGGTGAAGATCCCGACCGAACGTCGCATCTTACATGTGCTGCCGCAGGAATATGCGATCGACGTGCAAGACGGCATCCGCAGCCCTATCGGTATGTCCGGCATGCGGATGGAAGCCAAGGTACATATAGTGACCTGCGCCAATGATATGGCGAAGAACATCACTAAGAGCGTTGAGCGTTGTGGCCTTAAGGTCGACGACTTAGTGTTCTCGGGGATTGCTTCGGCCGATGCTGTGCTGACCTTCGATGAGAAAGATTTAGGTGTGTGTATCGTCGATATCGGCGGTGGCACCACAGATATAGCGGTATATACCAACGGCGCCTTGCGTCATTGTGCGGTTGTGCCAGTTGCGGGCAACCAAGTGACCAACGACATTGCGAAGATTTTTCGCACGCCGTCGTCACATGCTGAACAAATTAAAGTGCAATTCGCCTGTGCGCGCAGCTCTATGGTGAGCCGCGAAGACAGTATCGAAGTGCCATCGGTAGGTGGACGCCCATCGCGGAGCATGTCACGTCACACGCTCGCCGAAGTAGTAGAACCAAGATACCAAGAGCTGTTTGAGTTAGTGCTCAAAGAGCTGAAAGACAGTGGCTTAGAAGATCAAATCGCCGCAGGTATTGTGCTCACTGGTGGCACAGCGTCGATTCAAGGTGTGGTCGATATCGCAGAAGCGACATTCGGCATGCCAGTTCGCGTAGCATCACCGCTACCGATCAAAGGTTTATATGAATACGTGGACCAGTCTATTTACTCCACTGGAGTTGGACTGCTTCATTATGGTGCACGACGGGTGATCGAACGTCAGTTCGAACGTCCTGAGCGCCAAGGGGTAACTAGCGCTTGGAATCGGGTCCAAAGCTGGTTTAAGGGCGAATTTTAATTTTCATAACGCAGGCAACACGGAGATCAGACAATGTTTGAGATCATGGATACTCACTCAGACGACGCGGTGATTAAAGTCATCGGCGTTGGCGGCGGCGGCGGTAACGCTGTCGAACATATGGTCAAACACAACATTGAAGGTGTTGAGTTTATCGTTACCAATACAGATGCTCAGGCCCTGAGAAAATCAGGTGCAGGCTCAACGATTCAATTAGGACGCGATGTCACTAAAGGTCTCGGAGCAGGAGCAAACCCAGATGTGGGTCGTGCAGCAGCTGAAGAAGACCGCGAAAACATTCGCGCGGCGATCAAAGGCTCAGACATGATCTTTATCGCTGCCGGTATGGGCGGTGGTACAGGTACAGGTGCGGCGCCCGTTGTTGCTCAAATCGCTCGCGAAGAAGGTATTCTGACCGTTGCGGTTGTGACTAAGCCTTTCCCATTCGAAGGGAAAAAGCGTATGGCTTATGCCGAGCAAGGTATTAGCGAACTGGCTAAGCACGTGGATTCGTTAATCACGATCCCAAATGAAAAATTATTAAAAGTATTGGGCCGTGGCACTTCTTTACTCGATGCGTTCGCCGCAGCGAATAACGTGTTACTTGGCGCGGTACAAGGTATTGCCGAGCTTATCACTCGTCCAGGTCTGATTAACGTCGACTTCGCCGACGTGAAGACTGTGATGTCTGAAATGGGTAATGCCATGATGGGTACAGGCGTCGCTCGCGGTGAAGACCGTGCAGAAGAAGCGGCTGAAGCTGCTGTTGCCAGCCCATTATTAGAAGACATCGACTTAGCCGGTGCGCGTGGTGTGTTAGTTAACATCACTGCGGGTATGGACATGAGTATCGAAGAATTCGAAACTGTGGGTAATCACGTTAAGGCTTATGCCTCTGACAACGCGACTGTAGTTGTTGGTGCTGTCATCGACCCAGAAATGAGTGATGAGCTGCGTGTAACGGTAGTTGCTACAGGTATCGGTGCTGAAAAGCGTCCAGATATCCAATTGGTGTCTAAACCAGCGCCTCGTCCAGAGCCTGTGGTTGTGGAACCAAAAGTCGAAGCCTATGTCGAAGAAGCGGTACATGTGAACTACGCTGCGCCAAAAGGCAACGTATTGCCAGCGGCACCGCAGCCAGCAGCGCAACCTGCACCATCGACAAAGCATGAGTTGGATTATCTTGATATTCCAGCATTTTTGCGTAAGCAAGCCGACTAGCGATAGCGTTTGAGTCCAGCGTAATGTGTGAGGTGTTGTTCGTTTTGGGCAATACCACAACATAGCTGCATTTGTGTGACATAATAAAGTTATGTTATTATGTTGAACCAGTGCGGCCAATTTGCCGACGCTGAGTGTACAAATATTAGGCTTTATAATTGGCATATAAACGGGTAACTGAATGATATTTCAAAGAACTGTTCAGAAAATGGTGAAAACTACTGGTGTCGGATTGCATTCTGGCAACAAGGTCACTTTGAGCATTATGCCCGCGCCCGTTAATTCAGGGATCGTACTCGTGCGCACCGATCTGAGTCCTGCCGTTGCTATTCCAGCGAAGGCGGAGCAAGTTCGTGAAACCACTATGTGTACGGCACTTGTCAATGACGAAGGTATTCGTATCTCGACCATTGAGCATTTATTTGCAGCACTTGCGGGTTTAGGCATAGATAACGCCGTAATCGAAGTGGACGCGCCTGAAATTCCTATTATGGATGGCAGTGCGAGCCCATTCGTCTTCTTATTGCAGTCTGCGGGTATTAAAGAGCAGGCGGCTCCTAAGAAGTACTTAAAAATTAAGCGCCCTGTGCGGGTTGAAGATGGCGACAAATGGGCCGAACTAAAACCCTTTAAAGGTTTTAGAGTCAATTTTAAAATTGACTTCGCGCACCCAGAAATCGCCCGTAGCCAGCAGCATGTGGTGATGGACTTTTCAACGTCTGCTTTCGTGAAAGATATCAGCCGCGCCCGTACTTTTGGGTTTATGCGTGATATCGAATATCTGCGAGCCAACAACCTAGCGTTGGGCGGCAGCATGGAGAACGCAGTTGTACTTGATGAATATCGCGTCCTTAATCCCGACGGCCTGCGTTATGAGGACGAATTTGTTAAGCACAAAATTCTAGATGCGTTTGGTGATCTATACGTGGCAGGACACGCTATTTTAGGTGAGTTTACTGCGTATAAAACCGGTCATGCGCTGAACAATCAATTGGTGCGTGCTTTATTGGCGCAACAGGATGCGTGGGAGTTGGTTAGCTTTGAAAAAGAAGCCGATGTTCCCGTCAGCTTTACCGTGCCAGGTGGCGCTGTATTTGCTTAAAAAGCGGTGAGATTATTTATCACGGCTGGCCAATGAGGCCAGCCGTTTTAGTTTTTCGCCCAGTGAACCGCCAATATTTTCCGCTAATGCCGCAATATGCTCCGCTGCCGCAGGGCTTAATTCTTTGTGTCCCTGTTTAGGCTTTGCGTCATACATTGCTAATCTCGGGTTGACTTTAACTTCGATTGCGGTAAGGATTGGGAGCGTTTCTGCTTGAAGCTGCGCTAGTAGCTTTGGCTTTTGGAAATTAATTCGTGCAGCCCAGGCCGCCGAAGTGGTTTCAACCACAAGAACACCCTGGCGGAAATTAGCGACTTTTAGCTGCTCCGCAACAGGACCTGCGATAATCTGCTTCACATGCTGATCCAGATATAAAAGTAGTTCCGCTTTCTCAGCAAGGTCGGGTAATTTGCCCGATTGATGCAGTAATTGGCTGAGATCTTGAGGGGGCTTTTTCATATGATAATAAGATGGCTGAATTAGGCTATGAGTGTAACAGTATTTATTCAAGGTCGGAATGGCGTCACACGCTGGCAGCCCAGTAAACGCTGGTTGCTACTTCCAATACTATTGTTGGCCACTGGGTCCGGTATTTATCAACACAACTCCGCTCGATTTCAAGATCAGCAAGCCAGTGTCGATAATGATCGTATTCAACGCGAACAACAAAAGAAACAAGTCTTAGAGCTAAAAAGTGCTACCGAGTCTCAACTGGCCATGCTAGTGACTCATGTTGCACGTATGCAAGCCAAGATCACCCGTCTCGAAGCCTTAGGCCAACAAGTTGCCCTGCAGAACAAATTGGATGAAGATTTCGATTTCTCATCCGAAGTGGGTGTAGGTGGTTTGAGCGAATTAGGCACTAACATTGAGCTCGGACAGCTTATCGACGATATGGATAAGTTGGCATCACGAATTGACAATAATAATGTTCAGCTTTCACTACTTGAAACAGTGTCATCTAACCACCATATAGATGATGAACGTTATATATCAGGGATCCCACTCGATAAAGGTTGGTTATCGTCGCCCTACGGATTACGTAATGACCCTTTCAACGGTCGCAGGACTGTGCATAAGGGGATTGATTTTACCGGCCGAGAAGGGGCCAAAGTTGTTGCGACTGCTGCAGGCGTAGTAACTTGGGCTGGGAACATGTTCGGTTATGGCGAGTTGGTCGAAATAGACCATGGTAACGGTTTACATACGCGTTATGGCCATAATAAAGCTTTGTCAGTGACTGTAGGTGATGTGGTCGCAAAAGGCGATGCAATCGCCAGTATGGGAAGCACTGGGCGCTCAACTGGGGCTCATGTGCATTATGAAGTGTTGCGCGGCGGACAGCAGATAGATCCACAAAAGTTTGTCTACCGCAAAGCAAGTTAATTGAAACATTGGCTTCTAGTTTCCATCATGGACTTGGCCTACAGAGAATAAGTGATTCAGATGTTTGGTAAATTACTGACAAAAGTATTTGGTAGTCGCAACGACCGCACCCTTAAAGGGCTTCAAAAGATCGTTATTAGCATTAACGCACTAGAAGCTGATTATGAAAAATTAACCGATGAAGCATTAAAAGCGAAAACCGCAGAGTTCCGTGAGCGTTTAGCTGCCGGCGCTTCATTAGATAGCATCATGGCTGAAGCGTTTGCTACAGTGCGTGAAGCGTCTAAGCGCGTATTTGACATGCGCCACTTCGACGTACAGTTACTCGGTGGTATGGTACTCGACAGTAACCGTATTGCTGAGATGCGTACGGGTGAAGGTAAAACCTTAACGGCAACTTTACCCGCTTACTTAAACGCATTGACGGGCAAAGGCGTTCACGTGATTACAGTGAACGATTACTTAGCACGTCGTGATGCCGAGAATAACCGCCCACTGTTTGAGTTCCTCGGTTTAACCGTCGGCATCAACGTGGCAGGTCTCGGTCAGCAGGCAAAGAAAGATGCCTATAACGCCGATATCACTTACGGTACCAACAACGAGTTTGGTTTCGATTATTTGCGCGATAACATGGCGTTTTCACCGCAAGAACGGGTACAACGTCCGTTGCATTACGCCCTAATCGATGAAGTGGATTCAATCTTAATCGACGAAGCGCGTACGCCGCTGATCATCTCAGGTGCCGCTGAAGATAGCTCTGAGCTTTACATCAAGATCAACCTGCTTATCCCAAATCTTATCCGTCAGGATAAAGAAGACTCTGAAGAGTATGTGGGTGAAGGTGACTACAGCATCGATGAAAAAGCCAAACAAGTGCATTTCACCGAACGTGGTCAAGAAAAAGTAGAGAACCTGCTGATCGAGCGCGGTATGTTAGCCGAAGGTGACTCACTCTATTCTGCTGCAAATATTTCCCTGTTACATCATGTTAACGCGGCGCTCCGTGCGCACACGCTGTTTGAGCGTGATGTGGATTACATAGTACAAGACAACGAAGTCATCATAGTCGATGAACACACGGGTCGTACTATGCCAGGTCGTCGTTGGTCAGAAGGCTTACATCAAGCTGTCGAAGCCAAAGAAGGCGTGCACATTCAAAACGAAAACCAAACATTGGCTTCGATCACTTTCCAGAACTACTTCCGTCAATACGAGAAGCTGGCAGGTATGACAGGTACTGCCGACACTGAAGCGTTCGAATTCCAACACATCTATGGATTAGACACAGTTGTTGTGCCGACTAACCGTCCAATGGTGCGTAAGGATATGGCGGATTTGGTTTACCTGACCGCCGATGAAAAATATCAAGCTATCATCAAAGACATTAAAGATTGCCGCGAACGTGGTCAGCCAGTGTTGGTGGGTACGGTATCAATCGAACAGTCTGAACTGCTAGCGCGCTTAATGGTGCAGGAAAAAATCCCACATCAAGTTTTGAACGCGAAATTCCATGAAAAAGAAGCTGAAATCGTCGCCCAAGCAGGTCGTACTGGCGCTGTGACTATTGCCACTAACATGGCAGGTCGTGGTACCGATATCGTGCTTGGCGGTAACTGGAACATGGAAATCGATGCGCTCGATAATCCAACTGCTGATCAAAAAGCTAAGATCAAAGCCGACTGGCAAGTTCGTCATGATGAAGTCGTTGCCGCGGGTGGTTTGCACATCCTAGGTACTGAACGTCACGAATCACGCCGTATCGACAACCAGTTACGTGGTCGTGCGGGTCGTCAAGGTGATGCAGGTTCATCACGCTTCTATCTGTCGATGGAAGATAGCTTAATGCGTATCTTCGCCTCGGATCGTGTCTCTGGCATGATGAAAAAGCTGGGCATGGAAGAAGGCGAAGCGATCGAGCATCCATGGGTGTCTCGCGCAATTGAAAATGCTCAACGTAAAGTTGAAGCCCGTAACTTCGATATCCGTAAGCAATTACTCGAATTTGATGACGTCGCTAACGATCAACGCCAAGTGGTTTACGCCCAGCGCAACGAGTTGATGGATGCGGAAAGTATTGAAGATACTATCCAAAACATCCAAGACGATGTGATTGGCGCGGTAATCGATCAGTATATTCCACCGCAATCAGTAGAAGAGCTGTGGGATATCCCAGGTTTAGAGCAACGTCTACACCAAGAATTTATGCTCAAATTACCTATCCAAGAATGGTTAGATAAAGAAGACGATCTGCATGAAGAGAGTCTACGTGAGCGTATTATCACTGCTTGGGGCGATGCGTATAAGGCAAAAGAAGAAATGGTTGGCGCACAAGTGCTACGCCAGTTCGAGAAAGCCGTTATGCTGCAAACGCTCGATGGTCTGTGGAAAGAACACTTAGCGGCGATGGACCATCTGCGTCAAGGTATCCACTTACGTGGTTACGCACAAAAGAATCCAAAGCAAGAATATAAGCGTGAGTCGTTTGAGTTATTCCAACAACTGCTGAACACCTTGAAACACGACGTCATCAGTGTGCTGTCGAAAGTACAAGTGCAAGCTCAGTCAGATGTGGAAGAAATGGAAGCGCGTCGTCGTGAAGAAGATGCCAAGATCCAGCGCGACTATCAACACGCAGCGGCAGAGTCGCTTGTTGGCGGTGATGATGAGCATGAAGCTGTCACTGCGCAAGCACCGATGATCCGTGATGGTGACAAAGTGGGTCGCAACGATCCTTGTCCTTGTGGCTCTGGTCGTAAGTACAAACAATGTCACGGCAAGTTAAGTTAATCTGCTGACAGATTAAGCCTACTGAATAAGTAGAATAAAACGTACACTAAAGGCAACTTATTTAAGTTGCCTTTTTATTTCCTCTTTAATAAGCCTAGCGCTTACTCTCGTGTCATCCGGATTACATTCTTACTCTTCTTTATATCGCTAATCGTCGTTATTCCCCATTGAACATCATTTCATTCTTATCGATAGCCATTAAAGCAAAGTCATCGCTGTAGCAAATTCAACCGTTAAAACCCATTTTGTGGATAAGTCTGAGGATAAAGTGGGGGTATTGTGTGACTAACTGAAAGTATTAAAAAAAGATCCAATTTTCTCAAAAAAGCCCTTGCGGACTTTCTCAATCTCCCTATAATGCGCATCCACTGACACGGCAGACAGCGAAACGCAAGTTAAGCAAAGAAAGCCAAGCAGTTCATCGGTTAGCGAGCTAAACGATGAGTGTTGAGAAAGTTGAAAAAACTACTTGACGCACTAACGGGAATGCGTAGAATACGCAGCCCTGACCCGCTGAAAACTCAGTGTGTGGTCAACGCTCTTTAACAATTTATCAAGCAAATCTGTGTGGACACTCACAGGTGTTGAGTTAATCGAAACTGCTTAACCTTAGGGTTGGCAGTCAAAAATTTAAATCAACCAATTCTTTCACGAGAGTGATGAGTGTTCATAGCAATATGTACAAAGACTTACTACTTATTTTCGAATAAATAGAAGTCGAACAGAATTCGTTGAGCCGTTTGACGTAAGTCAAATAACAAAACTTTAATTGAAGAGTTTGATCATGGCTCAGATTGAACGCTGGCGGCAGGCCTAACACATGCAAGTCGAGCGGCAGCACAAGGGAGTTTACTCCTGAGGTGGCGAGCGGCGGACGGGTGAGTAATGCCTAGGGATCTGCCCAGTCGAGGGGGATAACAGTTGGAAACGACTGCTAATACCGCATACGCCCTACGGGGGAAAGGAGGGGACCTTCGGGCCTTCCGCGATT
>Ga0208643_1000331_pt1 | contig 32270 bp, 38 predicted proteins | sample VirMetDEL_Nov_12_FD_184516 | JGI IMG/M metagenome (GOLD analysis project Ga0208643, IMG submission 184516) | Aqueous microbial communities from the Delaware River and Bay under freshwater to marine salinity gradient to study organic matter... | ecosystem: Environmental > Aquatic > Marine >...
GCATGAACGTGCTGATGCTCAACGAGCCATGAGTTGGTTCGCCTTGTGGGGAATGTTGCTGTACCCGTCATTAGTTGTTGCATCGGAGCTTTTCGGGCTGGCGCAGGCAGCGACGATTTTAGGTGATATGGCCGCAGTCTACTTCGTTTCCGTTGCGGGTATACTTGCAGCCTTCTTTGGCGCTCAGGCGTGGTCAAACAGGAAATAGATATGAGTATCGTTGCATCGTTAGTAGGGCCAGTTACAGGGCTGTTGGACAAGTTCATAGAGGACAAGGATCAAAAGAACGCCTTGGCCCATGAGATTGCCACTATGTCTGAAAAGCACTCGCATGAGGCGCTCAAGGGCCAGCTAGAAATCAACAAAATGGAAGCCGCACATAAGTCGTTATTTGTTGCTGGTTGGAGACCTTGCATCGGCTGGATATGCGCTCTTGGCCTGTTGTACAACACCATAATTGCCAACATCCTTGGTATTTGGTTCGTAGTGCCAGAAGTAGATACAACGCTGCTTGTGCCTGTTATGATGGGGATGTTGGGCTTGGGCGCTATGCGCTCCTACGAAAAGGTTAACTCTGTCGCACGGGAGAAGTAATGGGCGAGCTAATTGAAATGGTTAAGCGTCATGAAGGCGTCAAATCCCATGTTTACAAATGTACTCAGGGCTTTGAAACCATAGGCGTAGGCCGAAATATATCCGAGTCTGGGCTGGGCTTGTCGCAAGATGAGATTGACTACTTGTTACATAACGACTTAGAGCGTTGTCACCAAGAATTGCAAGATGCGTATTACTGGTACGGAGGGCTGAACAAAGCTAGACGAGATGCTATGGTCGATATGTGCTTCAATCTAGGTATTACGCGGCTGCGAGGGTTTGTTAATGCGCTAGAAGCCATGTCCCGTGAGCAGTTTGATATTGCTGCGGATGAGTTTATGGATAGCCTTTGGGCCAAACAAGTAGGTCGAAGAGCCGAAGAAGTTACTGAAATGATAAGGACTGGGGAGTATCGCTAATGCCTTTGCAGAAGTTTATCTTCAATCCAGGAATCAACAAAGAAGGCACCGACTATTCAGCGGAGGGCGGCTGGTTTGACGCTAATCTAGTACGGTTTCGTCAGGGGCTTCCAGAAAAGATTGGCGGCTGGGTAAAGTATATTCAGTCTTCTTTTACAGGGACAGGTAGAAAGTTACATGGCTGGGTAGCTTTAGACGGTACTAAAATCCTAGGCATAGGAACAACGTCTAAATTGTATTGGCAGGAGGGCGCGGCGTACAACGACATTACTCCTCTTCGAGAAACTACCGCTGCAGGAGACGTTACTTTTTCTGCAACTAATGGTTCTTCTACTATTACAGTTACTGATACAGCTAACGGTGTGGTTTTGAATGATTTTGTTACGTTTTCCGGAGCAGCTTCGTTAGGCGGCAATATTACAGCAGCTGTTTTAAACCAAGAGTATCAAGTCGCTTCTGTAGTAAACACTAATTCTTATACGATAGCAGCTAAGGATACTTCTGGAGCTACGGTAACGGCGAATGCTTCAGATACTGGTAACGGCGGATCGTCCACAGTAGGCGCGTACCAAATTAACGTCGGCTTAGATGTTTTTGTAGCCGGTGCTGGCTACGGTGTTAGTACATGGGGTAGCGGTTCTTGGGGTTCAAGTAGCTCACTATCGTCTACCAATCAGCTACGTTTGTGGTCAATGGATAATTTTGGTGAAGACCTAATTTCCAATGTGCGAGCAGGCGGTGTTTTTTACTGGGATTTTTCTACCTCTTCTCAGCGAGCTAAAGCTCTTAAAGACATCGTAGGAGCTAATCTTGCACCTACAGTTGGACTACAAGTTTTAGTTTCTGATGTTGATAGACATGTTGTTTTATTAGGTGCAGACCCAATAGAAAACGGCAGTAGGTCTGAGGTAATAGATCCGCTACTTATTGCATTTTCAGATCAAGAAAACCCATTTGATTGGGAGCCACGCGCTACAAATACTGCGGGTTCGTTACGATGTTCAGCAGGCTCAGAGATTATCGGTGGGTTACGAGCTAGACAAGAAACGCTCGTATGGACTGACGTAGCAATGTATAGCTTACAGTTTATTGGCCCTCCAAATACGTTTGGTCTTACTCTTATTAACGAAGGCGTAAGTTTGATCAGCCCGAATGCTGCGGTAAACACTCCTAACGGTGTTTTTTGGATGGATAAGAAAGGCTTTTATACTTACAACGGAGCTGTACAACCCGCACCGTGTAGTGTCCATTCTTATGTGTTTGACAATTTAAACGTCGGTCAAGCCTTCCAAGTATTTGGATTCGTAAATAAGCAGTTTGACGAGGTTGGTTGGTTTTATTGTTCTGGAACTAGCACTGAGCCAGATAGCTATGTTAGTTACAACTACATCGAACAATCATGGTCTATTGGACAGCTTTCTCGTACCGCATGGTTAGACGAAGGAATCGAGTCTTTTCCTCGGGCTACTGGTAAATATAGCTCTACTTCTTACGTTTATTCCCACGAATCAGGGAACGATGATGACGAGGTTCCTATGGATAACGTCTTCATTGAAAGTGCTGATTTCGATATTGGGGAAGGAGACCAGTTCCAATTTATTCGTAGATGTATCCCAGACGTTAAGTTTACGGGTAATTCCGGCAGTACGCAGGCGATTAACTTCGTGTTAAAGGCTCGTAATTATCCTGGAGATTCCCTTACGACGGATATAACGTCTTCCTTTACCGGAAGTACGACTAAAATAGATACCCGCGCTAGGGGCCGACAAGCGGCGGTACGCTTCGAATCTGACGATAACGGAGAAATGGGAGATCGTTTAGGAGTAGGATTTATAATTGGTGCAACTCGTTTAGAAATACAGCCTAACGGTAGACGGTAATGGCTAGAATTCTTAACGGAAGATTGCCTGTTGTTAACCAAGATCCGGTAGATAGTGGAGCTTTTAACAGGGCTATGCGGGTGTTGGAGCTTGGTTTAGGGTCATTCGATCCTACAGCAACTCCTCAGTACACAAGCTCTAACAGGGACGAGTTAAGTTTTGCGGTAGGCGATATTATTTGGAATACTACAGAAGAGGTTCTTCAAGTATATTTGGGCAATTCTTGGCAGAACATATCTACGCCAAGTACCTCTGGACTGAGCGCAACAGGGAGTGTTGGTACGGTTCAGGTGGTTACTAACGGCAACATTACGGTAGCGGTGGCTTAATGGCTAGTATTTACAACGATGACCAACGTCAATCTTTAATAAATTCGATGACTAATCCTGAATCTAATGCTACTAAATTTGTAGAGCAAGGCGAAGATATTGGAATGCCTCGCGACGTTACGATGGATATTCTCAACCGTTACGCAACTTACGGCGCGAATACGGGAATCGGGAATCTTGGCGGTGAACGACTAGTTAATACGCTTAACGACGAATACCGTAAGCGTGTCGACGCGCCTTTACAACAAACGACAGGTAGAGCAATTACGGGTGACGCCGTTGCTCGAATAGCTGAACAAATAGCTGAACAACAACGAATAGCAGACGCACTGGCTCAAAGCCAACAAATGATGGACGCGATGCCAGATTTATCTGCAACAGCCACTCCGGAAATGCAGGCTGCGTTAGACGATGCACTACAAAACCCTACCCAAACAGATAACACTACACTAGGTGCTACAGAACAAGCAATACAAGACGCCGTTGATGATCCCTCGAAAACAGTAGGTCAAGTAAACTCTCCAGTTACAATAGATGGGGAAAAACCTTCTCGTTTAGAAAAGTTCCAAAAGTATTTAGATGAAAACCCATTAGTTGCTAAACAGCTTATGTCTTCGGGGCAAGATATTGGTAAAGTTCTTGGCCAAGCTCTCGGAGGCGGCGGTAAACGTGAAAGTAAAACCCCTATTCGCGCTCCGCGTCCTAGGTTTCAGCCAGGAGCCATCCGCAGCCAACGTATCGGTATGGAAGATGGTGGTAGTGTACTAGGCCGTAAATTGTTTTTAGATGGCGGTGAAATTGACGGGCCTGGAGGCCCAAAAGAAGATTTAGTACCGATATGGGCAAGCGATAAAGAATACGTTGTTTCACATCAAGGCGTAAAGAATATAGGCGGCGGTGATTTTGAAAAAGGAATCGCGGCTCTTGATAAAGTTAACTTTGGTAAATAATCATGGCTGAGAACGATCAAGCGTATAGTTATCAGGCTCCCGATCAAAATATCTATAACCTCCTTATGGGGTCAGGGAATCGTTTTGGTCTTATGCCTCAAGTTGAGGCGTACTACCGTAGCCAATTTGAAAATTTAGGTGGAGCGGATACTAACCCGTTTACTTATACGGGGGATCGTATTGCAGAATTTTCTCCTAGAGAAGAATATGCAATGGAACTTGCTGATCAAGGTATCGGTGCATACGCCCCGTATCTTTCTCGCGCTAAAGGATTAACCGAAGAAGCCTTAGCTACGATGGCAGGCGGTAGCGCAGAAGCTAAAGCCGCACTACTTCGTGCACAACAACAAGGTGAAGACTATACTCGTACCGGATTACGACAAGGAACTGATTTCCTTGGTCGAAGTATAGATAAAACGTCCGAAGCAGAACAAGGACTTATGGGTCGTCTTGGTCAAGCGGAAGGCTCTTTTCGTGGGGCAGAGCGAGAAGGGTTAGATTACGCTTCTGAAGCAGAACGCATCGCTCGCGAAGGTCAAGCAATAACCGATCCTTTTTATAAAGAAGGTATTGCAGGAGTACGACAAGGTCGCGAAGCAGAAATAAGTGGTTTAAGTGCCGCTGACCAAGCTGCCCGTCGAGGAGTATCTGCCCAGAGTCCGTATTTAGAAGAAGCTCTGCAACAAACTCGCGCAAGCACTGCAGGATTTGATCCGTCTTCTGTTTCTTCGTATATGAATCCATATGAAGATGCAGTTGTACAACAGACCATTAAAGATATTCAAAAGGGACAAGCTCAAAGCGATATCGGTAGGCGAGCTAGTGAAATTGGTTCAGGAGCTTTTGGTGGTTCTCGTAGTCGATTAGGGCAAGAAGAATCCGATATAGCCGCGAACCGTGGGATGATGGAAGCTGTTGGCGCATTGCGTAGCCAAGGCTATCAAAGTGCTCGTGACGCTGCGATGGGAGAATTTGGTAGGGCTAGAGCCGCTGAAGCAGGCGCGGCAGGTATGACGGCTGGCTTAGGTGCGCAGACAGGAGGCGCGGAGTCGGGATTAGCCCAGCTACTAGCGGGAACCGCTGGTCAACGGGGTTCAGCTTACCGTGGTTCCGGAGCTGAGATTGCTGGATTAGGCGGGGCGATGGGCGGAAGCCGAGAGCGTCTCGCAGGCACTGTCGGTGCTTTAGGTTCTCAACGGTCTGGTTATCGCTCGGGGCTAGGTACTAACCTGAGTAATATCGGTCAAACTGGTTACGGTGCTAAAATGGGTACGGCAGGTGCATTGTCCGGAGCCGGTTCTGAACTTTACGGTATGGGTACAGGTGCAGGCCGACAGTTTTACGATATGGGAGCAGGAGCTTCGTCGGGATTAGCTGGGTTAGCCGGTGGTTTATCTGGAGCGCAAACGGGCGCTGCTGGCGCTTATCAAGGATTAGCTGGCGCTGAACAAGGGTTCCGTCAAGGCGATGTTAGCTCGGCGATGAATATCGGTGCGATGAATCGCGCTAGAAATCAAGCTGGGTTAGATTTAAATTATCAAAACTTTGTTGGTCAATATAATATGCCCCAACAAATGCTATCTGGTTATGCAAACTTCTTAACTGGCGCTGGCCCGTTAGCTGGGGGTACAGGATATTCTGGAACTAGCCAAGCAACGCCGTTTAGCGGATATGGAACAGCTACAGGAAGTAATTTCTCGTATCCTGCTTACGGAATGGAGGACGGTGGTCGCGTTATACCTCAAGGTAATAAAGGATTAGCGGCGTTATCGCGAAAAGCACCTGAAGTAGTACGCAAGATGGGGTTTACTCCAGCTAAGAAAAACATGGGCGGGATCATTAATTCTCGATTCCCGATGGCATCCCGTAAACTAGGGGCGTAACGTGGCGAATAATTTCGGTTTTAATATCGGCGGCGGTGGCGGGGGTATTGCTAATTTAGTTCAGGCACCTAAAGTTACGCCTGTACGTTCTGTACAGTTTGCCCCTACGCCTAGACGACAAACGCAACGCGACGAAAAAGATCCTAAAAAACAGATCCTTGGTGCGTTGTTAGGCGCATCTTCGCCGTTTTTAGCTGAAGCGGGACTCGCGGGTCTTGCAAAAATCCCAGGTTTGGAAGATAAGATCTTTAAACCCGAACTCGATGTTCGAGATGAGTTTGGAATAAGTTCCCCGACTACCGGAACAATGCTTGCTACAGACCCTTATTCTGCAGAGCAAACAAAACTTCGCCAAAGAGTTGACGCCGCATTACCTTCGACTAGACTCCCTCGTCAAAAAACATTGCTGGGTAAAGGTTTAACAGAATTACTTACTTACGCTCCAGCTGCTGCCCTTGCAGGAGATGAAGACGACGGTTCTGTCGCATCGTATATTGGAGCGGCTCAATCTGGTAAAAAATTAGAAGGCGCGTTAGATGAGCAGCGTCTTAAAGCCTATTTGGATAGAGAAACGAAACGTGGTGAGAAACTTAGCGATATAGGTGATTTTACCCGTAAAGTTTCATATAGCGCAGTATTACAAGACGATGGTACGTTTGCACCTATTAAACGTACTGCTTTAATCTCTCCTGATAAATCTACTCGTTATGTTCTTAGTCAAGGGGACTCTGCAGTTGATTTCGTTATTGGGGAAGATGGTTCACAAGTACCTGTTCCTAAAGGGCAATACTTTATTCGTGAGTCGCTTACTTTAGACGATACAGACCCTGGAAAACCGGAAGATGTAAAATTATTTGACACTAAGAGTGGACAGATCGCCTACGGAACTGTGCAATATACTCAAACTCCTTCAGGTCGCGAAGCTCGTATTTTACTTCGAGATCCTCGTAACCGTCGAGGCGATGACGTACAAACGACAGCTGAATCATTAAGACAAGAGTTTGGTGATAATTGGGTTCCGTATGACCAAGAACTCGCGCAGCTTGATGCTCGTGAAAAAGGTGACCCGCAAGTATTAAAAACATTCGAAGGCCGTTTAGATCGCGAAGTATCTACGTTTGAAGTAGCTAATATCGCGTCTACGATTATTCCTATTGCAATGGAAGCGGAAACAAAACCTGAGCTTTTAACTAACGCTGGCGCACTTCCTGGATTTTTTGACCAAGTTCGTAAAGAAATAAACTCTGTCTATAATATATTTAATGCTTCAGGAAATCCTGTTCGTAATGTAATTTACGATAGTGCTGCAGATCGCCAGTCTGCAGTTAGTATGAGTAACCTTTTATTGGCTGCAAACAACTTTAGTCAAATACAAAGTAACTCTAATGCGACACAGCCAGATGTAGACGCTGCTCGAGATCAATTAGTTTCTGCATTAAAAGTTGTTCAGGCGCGAGCTAAAGAACAAGGGGCTACTGGTTCATTTATTGATATGAATTTAGGAGGAGCAGGGTTCCAAGATCTTATTGAAAAGCGAGGTCTATTAGCTGCGGGTCAATTACGGCTTGCTTACGCTGCAGCAGCAGCAGACGGCCAAACAGGTACTTCTTTATCCGATAGAGACGTTACAAACTTCCTTTCTCAGTTAGGTTTTGGCGACACTAACGCTAAACTTATCGGTAAAAAGATGACTAATTTCGTTGTTAATCGTTTTCAAATGTTCGATGAACGAGAGTTTAGAGATCTGTCTAACAACGCTAGAAGCCACTCAGAAATAGACGTTAGAGAAACTAATGATTATTTAGCAGGCGTGTTCGGAGTAAGTCGTTCTGATTTAAACGCGCTCCGAGATCCTGAACGCTCTCAAGAAGATAAAGAAGATGTTGCTTCTAAAATCCAAGAGCGCATTGCAATGGTTAGTCGAGGTTCAGCTGCACCTGACTTTGTATACGATAGGGAAAACCAACGTATCCGCTATGTTCCGATTTTAGAAAGATTAAAAGGCCGAGAACTTTTATATAACCGTTATATGCAAGATATTTTCCCACATTACGGTATTACTGAAGATCAGATTAACTTGGTTGGCGAAAGCGATATTGACCTTGGGTCAACTGGTCGTAGACCTACTAAGTCTCGTCGCCAAGCCGAACTCAGGATTCGTTAATGAGCACTAATCCAAACATTCAAGTTTTACCCGATTATTTAAAAACACCTGAATTTGATGAATTTAAGTCAACTCTTATTGAAGAGGGCGTGGGAGATTTTTCAATCGGTGAAATTTTCGAGAACGACCCTATTCGTTTAAATAGATATTTGCAATCGGAATATTTACAACAAAAAGCGGAACAAGGCGACGAACAAGCTCTTGCACTTGTAGACGATGACGATAAAGAAATAACTAATGCAGTAAACACTTATTTACGGCGTTATTTACCGCTGGACGATGTAGAACAAACTCGGTTAAGTTTGGATACCGAACCTTTAGAAACGGTAGCCGAACCGCAACCCCGACGTAGACTGTTTCCTGCAAGAATGGGCGCAACAGCCCCCGTTCAACTTCCTGTTAAAGAAGACGCTACAGATTATTCTGGATTTACCGAATCTATACTTGACGAAGAAGAGCGTCAGAAACTGGCTTCGTTTGGTGTAGACCCAAATGTGATCTATCAAGGCGATCAGAGCTTTTACGAAAAATATATGGAGGGTCAGTTCCCTACTGGTTCTATTGATAAAGATTCTCCTTGGCGTGTTAAAGCGTTTTTCTTCCCTATTAATATGACGCCGTTCGAAGCTGAAAAGTTATTAGAACAAGAATCGCCTAACGCTGAATTTAGATATATCAATCCTCGCGATAAAAGTATGGGACTCGCGATCCGTGATGAATCTACTAACGGCAGGTTCGTACCTTTACGTCCTCAGTTTGGTTTAGAAGCTGGAACAGAAGGATTAATTACAGGATTAGGGCAGGAGATGGGTGCCCTATTTACTGAAGCTGTTGGATTAAAAGGTCTAGGTAAATTAATCGGTGAAGGTGTCGAACAAACGACGCTTAGTCGTAAAGCTGGACGTGGAGCAGGTACAGTTGCACTTGCTGGTTTTTCCGCAGGTATGGGAAGATTTGCACAATTAGCTTACGGGAATGCCCAAGGTATTAATGACGTATCTATCGAACGAGCTTTCGAAGATGCAGGATTAGCGGCTGTTTTAGGTGGGGCTGGTGCAGCTGTTGTTGGTACGGGAATGGCGATTGTTGGTCAGGTTTGGAAAACTATAACAGGCTCTAATATCCCGCAGCCAGTAATAGATAGATTACAAGCGTCTATCGCTAAAATTAAAACAAAAGGAACTAGCGAAGAATTTACATCTCAAGAATTAACGGAAAGAACTCGGCAAGCGGCTCTTGCAGTAGGGGACTCAGTAGCAGAGTATCGCCCAACAGCAGGGGAACTTACTCAAGACGATTTTTTAAAATCATTAGAGATAGAATTATTTTCACAGCTATCTACTACTGCTAAAGGCAGACAAGCCTACGAAGACATCGTTAATAATAACGCCAATGCTGCATTTAATTTTTGGCAAGAACTTACTGAAAACGCTCCTGAACTAAAAGGTATTTCATATACAGATTTTCGTGATTTTTTAAAGAAACAACAGGACGATTACGCAGCACAGGCTGCGGAAGCTGCGAAGCTCAAGATCCGCGATATCGAAGAAGGGGCAAAACTAGACGAAGTTTTACCTGAGCAATCGCCAGAACAAATGCTTACGATCGATGAGCTAGGTTCTACGTTTACGAGAGACCAAGAGTCGGGAAGTTTAATTTTTAAACGTAACAGTCCTGAATTCTTAGCTCAGTCCGACGAAGCGTATAACACTGCAAAAGATTCAGTAGCTAGGGAAATAGATGCGTTATCAGGTCTTAAATACGATCGTAAAACTGATTCAGCAACGCAAATAATCCCAGCTTTCCGCGAAGCGTTTAACGCTGGCGAAGATAAAGACGCGATTATGCGTACTTTAGGCGAAGTTGAAGCGTCGGATGTAATTAAAAGTATGATCCCGATGCGGGACGGGATCAGTATTCTTAAACAACTACTTGGCGTAACTGTTGATGATCAAGGTAAGTTTTTAAAACAAGCTGATTTAGATTTTGGTCAATTAGCGGGAATGCAAAACGCACTAAATAGTTTGTTTATGGAAAGCTCCGACCGAGGGGTTAGAGAAGTAGCTATGAAATTGCGCGATGCTGTAGAAGCGCAAATAGATGATTTAATTACTTTTCAAGCGCGTAAACAATTAGCTGCTGAAGGGGTCGAAGCCCCTACCGCTAAAGTGCTTGGAGAAAAAGTCCAGGAAATAGCTGGCCCATTAATTGAAGCCCAAGCTGGGTTACGTCAGGCTAATCAAGCGATTGAACGAAGATTTATTCGGGAGCTAGTAGATAAAGAACCTTCGGAAATAGCCGACTTCGTTTTATCGTCTAGCCCTAAGCAAATTACTCAGTTATTAGACCAGATCTATCAGCTACCTGATTCTATCGTCCGTATGCAAAACTTACGTCAACTAGTTGTTGAAAATATGCGTAAGTCTATGGGCGACTTACCGTTGGCAGAACAAAATAAAACCTATGCTAAATTTTTAGAAAAGAACGCTGATCAACTAGAGGCGTTATTCCCTGAAGCTCAGTTTTTAAAGCTAACTAATTTTCAAGAAGTTCAAGAGCAAGCGATAAAAGATATTGCTGAAACAGCTGAAACATTAGCGGAACTAGAAAAGAAATTAGGTAAGCCTCCCGCTGAATTTATTAGCGACTTTTTATTGCAGGGACGTAGCGCACGATTGACTGGTGCAGCAGAGATGTCTCGTCGGGAGTTTGGAGAATTAATCAAACAAAACCCAGAACTACAGCCTTACGTTACGGCACTAACTAGAGACTTTTTCCAAAAGAATTTTGAAACGACTAGAACCGCAGGAGACACGATGTTTTCTGGAGGATTAGACGTAAACCGTTTTATTGATTTTGTTCAAAGTGGCGTAAGAAGTGGTCAAGAGGGTAGTTCAGAGTTAGGTCAAATCTTTGGCCCTCTACTTGGTAAAGAAGAAGGACTAAAGTTTGCGAAAAACTTGCGGATGTTAGCACAAATTTTAGATCGTGGAGTACGAAGATCAGCAAGAAGTCCTATGTCTCAAGGCCCAGCAGCTAATCAAACAATAGATGATTTTTTACAAGAAATGTCGTTCGCACAACGAATTCTTATTCCCCCACTGACGCAAACAGGACGACGGGTTACTGCTTTAATGATGGGGTATCGCGATCAAGCAAAAAGTGATCTGCTAGAAGTTCTAGCTGATCCAACTAAACTTGACATACTTCTTAAAAACAGAGCAGATCAAATTTCTCGTCGAGACTTTTATAAGTTCTTAGGTGCGTTAGCCGTAACGAGAGAAGTAGATATTGGCACTGAAACTAGTGAAGAGACTTATGACAGAGCGATAAAAGGATTACAAGGGCCAGTAGAAGGTATCGCTGACCTATTTTCAAGGATGTTTGACGATGAAGATTAAGATATTCGAGCCACCGTTACCTTCATTAGACGTTGAGCAGATGTCCAACAGCGGCGAAGTCGAACCTGCTAAAATGTTCGGTGGCGGCGGTATTAATATCAATGTTGACGTTGACCCTGAGCGTGTTGCCGCGTATATGGCAAACAATCCGATAGTTGCGGATACAGTTAGTGAGAGTCCTGCTGCGACAGCTGCCGAAACTGTATATCCTGTTGGCGATTTCGGCCCTTCAGCTTCTGAAGCACTGGGCTTTAATGTTGAGCAAGGTGCATACGGTAACGATTATGCTCAATACGATCGCGGGGATTACGTTCGTTCACAAGATCCAGAAGCCGCGAGACAGCGAGCAGAAGCCGCGAGAAAAGCTGCTGAAGAACGCGCTGCTAAAGCAGAAGCTGATAGGGCTGCGGAAGCAGAAGCCGCTGCTGCTAGGGCTGCGGAAGCAGAAGTAGAATTTGCCAGACGACTAGCTAATGCCGAATTAAGTTCTCAAGAAATTCAAGAACTTATCGCAGGTGGGATGCTTAACGAAGATCAAGTCCTTACAGTTATTCAAAACTATCAACTTAGTGAAGATCAATTAGCTCAGTTGTACACCCAAGGCTTACTTACTGAAGAGCAGATTCGAGAGATTATCGAAGGCGAAGTTGCTGCTCAGTCCGATGAAGAGCCTAGCGCCCAAGAAACCGCTGCCGCCGCAGGTTTAACACAAGAACAAGTTCAAGACTTAATTAACGAAGGCAGACTTACTGAAGATCAAGTTTCTGATTTGATTTCTAATCAGCTAGGGGAATATAACCCGAACATAGATCTGTCCGGTTATCTTACTACTGACGATTTATCAGGATATGCAACACAAGAACAGGTACAAGGTTTAGAAAGTTTGTTCCAAAACTACCTTACTCCTGAACAATTACAGTCATATCTCCCACAAGAAGGTCAGTACGTTACTCCTGAGCAATTAGCTGAAGCTACCGCCAATGACTACGATTCTGTTATACAGGGTTTGACAGACCAACTAGGCCAGCTTGAAACTAAATACCAAGACGTACAATCTCAATACGAAGCTGACGCAGTTAACCAGCAAATACAGGATACGAAAGACGAGCTGAATAACTATTTTGCAGCGGCTGCGCCTAGTGGCCCACGAACAGGGTCTACTTCACAGTTTAGTTCAGGTACTTCGTTCCTTCCAGGAGGTAGCCCGATGGCCAGTCTTATCGGTAGCCAGCGAGAAGGGCAAGGTCAAGATGCATTTACGTCGTATTTAAAAACATTTACTCCGAGTTATGGCGATTACAACAGACCGTTTAGCCCTGAAGAATATGACGAAAGAAACCAACCGTTTACCGGCGGTATGTATAACAACCCGTTTACCGGCGGTATGTCCTACAATGCTGAGAAAAGAAGTATGGGCGGTCAAGTATCAAACGGTATAATGGATCTCACTGATTTCGATACAAACGTACAACCGTTTCAAAACGCCTTTCGGCCTAACGTACCAAGGAACTAATAATGGCTATACCAATGAATGAAATGCCGAATCGCTTAGATCAAATGAGAGCTGATGCTGAAATGTCAGCTGCGCCCTTGCCCCCTGCCGGTGGTGCCCCAACTCCATCTCCCGCCGGTAGGGGAGCACCTATGCCACCAATGCCTCCCGCTGGTGGTGGTGCGCCGATGCCTCCGCCTCCTATGGCTGACGCTCCTGCTCCAGAAGAAGATCGCCTAGCTGAACTAATGGGCGGTATGGGAGAAGAACCGATGATGCCCGAAGGAGATCCGATGGCAGATGTTCAACCTCAAGATCTTGCAGTAGGTATCGCGCAATCTGCGTTAGATATTTCTGCGTCTCCTGAGGAAGCGTTAGCAGCTGTAGAAGCCGCTGCTGCAGAACTGCGAGCTTTGTTAGCTTAACCAGTTTTCCCACTTTTCATCGCCTAAGACTTCTTGGGCGAGGTCTAGTTTGCTACGCAACGCTGTTACGATCTTTTCGTCTACCGTATCTTTGGCTACAAGGTCAACGTAAGTTACGTTGTTCTTTTGGCCAATACGATGTGCTCTATCTTCTGATTGCAACCTCTTTTCTAGGTCGAAGTTGTTCGAGTAATAGATTACGTTTTGCGCTTCGGTAAGCGTGATACCGTACCCACCTGTTTGCGTATTACCTACGAAAAACCTGAGCGGTGAATCGGGGTTCTGGAAATCTTTAATAACCCGTTCACGTTCATCGGTACTTGTATCTCCGAAATAGGCAGCTACCGAATCAGCTCCGAACAGTCCTTGTAATGTCTCAACGATTTCTAAAATATTTTGGCGGTAGTTTGCCCAGATAATCACCTTACCCTGCATCTCACCGATAACCTCAATAAGTTCGTCGATACGATTGCTATCTACAGGCGTTTCTACGCCGTCATCGCTTTTTACATGACCGCATATAATCTGGTGTAACCTGAGCAGCTGAGTGAGTACATTCGTAACACTCACCATTTCTTGATTTTCAAGTTCTGTTATCGCTAGTTCTTTTAGTTCAGCGTACAGTTTCTTTTGTTGCGCGGTCAGGGTTACTTCTCTCCGGATATACAGTTTTTCCGGTAAGTCGAGGCAGTCGTTTTTAAGTACCCTATAAGAGAACGTATCTAGCTTAGACGTTAGTTCGTCTAGGTTCCTATACCCTACTACCTGTTTAACGGTACGGCCCCCGAAATAGCGATTTACGACCTCTCCGAAGTGGTTCTGGAAAGAGTAGAACGAGCTGTACCCGAGTAGGCTTGTTCCAAGCACCTCAGTTTGGCTGTATAAGTCCAGCGGTGATTGGGTTATTGGTGAGCCAGTCAAGATCCTACGGAACTTGGTATTCTTTGCCAGCTTCGTAATAGCCTTGGTTCGCGAGGCTTTCGGGTTTTTAATCGTCGTGGATTCGTCAACCGCGAATAGCACTTGATGACCGAGGATAAAGTTCTCAGTAAATTTGACACCCTTAGCTGTACTAAACGCTTCGACGTTAATAACGAAGATTTTGAGTTTATCTTCGCCTACGTCGAATAGTTTTATCAGATCAGCTTTTTCTTGTTTACGAGGGGCAGGAGACCATACCGCGATATGCCGGTCGATATAGTCAGGCATATGATCAGGTATTTCTTTCGTAGACCAGTTCTTATATACGCCTTTTGGCGCAACGATAACGGCAGCATTGATCGCGCCTTTACCGTATAGGATACCTATAGTGTCGATAAGGACTTTCGATTTACCTGTTCCCATTTCCATAAAGAAGCCGTAATGAGGCTTGTTCCATGAACGGGTTAACGCCGTCTTTTGATGCGCAAACGGTTGCGTTTTGAATTCGTACTTCAAAGCTGTTCCTTTCTAAGTTCTATAAGTAAGTATATAGAAATAGAATAATAAAGAAATGAATTTCTGAATTCGTAGGAAGCCTGTAATAGATATAATATATTCTATTACTTTTACTGTTTCTCAGTTTCCTATGTAGAACAGTAGTTTAGACTCTTATCTATTACTTCTATTACTCTATTAGACGTTTCTGTTAATTTTTTTATAAAAAATTTTATTTTAGATATAGGTAATACGGGGAATACAGGAAATAGGGGTTTACTTCCGAAAAGGCGCTAAGGTAAGGTATAGCCCTATAAAGGAGAAATTAGAAATGACAGTTTATATTGTCCAAGACGTTCCTGGAAGGAACTTCGTCCCTGCGGCAAAGTACGGGGAACTAGTTTCGCTACTCCCAGCGAAAACGAACCTGATGCTTACAACAGGGCCAGAGGTAGCACGCCTCAAACGAAAGCTCATTGATTTCAATGACGACGATTACCTTCTTCTAGTTGGCGACCCTGCCGCTATCGGTCTATGTTGCGCAGTAGCTGCGGCAATCAATGGCCGATTTACGGTATTGAAATGGGATCGCCAAGAAATGACTTACTACCCCGTATCGTTCGATATTAGGGGCGGGTCACAAGAATTAGGAGAATTACATGTCTGATGAAAAAGATACACCGCTATCCTTCGAGGAGTTAACAGGTGCTTCTTCGCAAGAAGAATGGAACGAATCGACACTCGATAGCGAGTTCGCAAAGATTAGTGCTACTGCAACTAAAATGCAGGAACTGCAAAAAACGATAGCGTCTTTAGAAGATGACCTAAAGCAAGCCAAAGAAGTCCTCCGCGTTGTAGAAGAACAGGAGTTACCCGAGGCGATGCAAGCGGCGAATCTGAAAGAGATCAAACTAACGAACGGTGCCAAAGTCACGATAAACGAGTTCTATAAAGGGTATATCTCCGAAAAGAACCGCGAAAAAGCGCACGCTTGGCTCCTACAAAACAACCACGGCGGCATAATTAAGCACGAAGTTAACCTGAAGTTCGGTAAGGACGAAGGTGATAAAGCTGCTGACGCTGTGCAAAGTCTCAAACAGAAAGGGTTAGACCCTGCTGTTAAAGAGAGTGTTCATCCGCAAACGCTAAATGCATTTGTGAAAGAACAGATGACGAGCGGGAAAGACCTTCCTGCAGACCTATTCGGGATATTCGTCGGATCCCGCGCCAAACTAAAATAGAGGTAACTCAAATGGCTGATAAGAAAGTAGCTGAGGCTTCGTCCTCAGATTTAATTCCTTTCGATGACGATCTGTTATCGGCAGGTACTGGACTCGAAGAAGCGAGTGCAGATGACTATGCGATTCCGTTTTTGCGGATTCTACAATCAATGTCGCCACAGCTTAAAAAGAGCGACGGCAAGTATATCCAAGGTGCTGAGGAAGGAAACTTTTTCAATACCGTTACCGAATCGGTATACGATGGCACTGAAGGCGTAATGATCATCCCTTGTGCATACAAGAAAAAGTATATTGAGTGGGTCACACGGGAAAACGGTGGGGGGTTTGTAGCTGATGACCACGCCGCTTCGATTTTTAAAGAATGTAAGAAAGACGATAACGGTCGGTTTATCTGGACAAACGGTAATCAAATCGCAGAAACTGCTGAGTATTACTGCATCTTAGCGCAGGACGAAAACGCGCCAGAGCAGGTTTTGTTGAGCCTTACATCCTCGCAGCTTGGTTTTTCTCGACGTTGGAATACTATGCTGAACAACGCACGGGTAAATAACGCGAAAGGTGAAACGGTAGCTGCGCCGATGTTCTCTTATATGTACAACCTAACGACGATTGCTCAATCGAACGACCAGTACAGCTGGATGGGACTATCTGTTGAAAAGAGCAGGCCCACCCCGATGCCGCTGGCGATGGCTGCACTTGAGTTTATGAAAGCCGCACGTTCTGGCGCGGTAGAAGTAAAGCAAGAGCAGGAAGGAGCAACAGCTTCCGCTGAGGCAGAAGTAGTCGACGGAGACGATGTCCCGTTTTAGGTTTATAAGGGTGAGCAATGTCAATACACGAGCAGTTTGCCACCCGTTTCGTGGGGTTGAGACACGGGTATAGTGTCTTTACCCCGACGAAAGAAACGCGGGAAGATGGCAAAGCGAAAGGGAAATATGTAACGATTTCACAAACGCTCAACCAGAAAGAGTTATTCGCTATCTGGGCAGAGCATATAAGAGGGGAAAGAAGCCTCGGTATCGTACCGATTGATGAGAATAATATGTGTTCTTGGGGGTCTATCGACATAGATGACTACCCACTAGATCTCAAAGCGTTAGCTAAAAAGATCAAGAAGTTCAAGCTACCTATGGTCGTTACGCGATCTAAAAGCGGTGGCGCACATATCTTTATGTTTGTATTTGACCCAGTTCCTTGCTCTACGATGCAACGTAAACTGAGACAGATATCTGCAGCAATAGGTTTTGGTCAGTCTGAGGTTTTTCCTAAACAGACTAAGCTATTGTTAGAACGAGGGGATAGAGGAAGTCCGTTACAGATGCCGTATTTTGGCGGCGAAGACTCTACTAGCTACGGGTTCGGCGCTACTGGCAACGTCCTTACGCCAGCCGAGTTTTTGGATTACTGTGAAAGTATCGTCCTTACTGAAGAAGAATTGGATAAGCTCGAAGTCACGCCTATCTTAGAAGATATGGAATGGCTCGACCACTCTCCTCCGTGTCTAGAACACTTGATCGCTCAAGGATTTCCGAAAGGTATGCGTAACTCTGGGTTGTTTAACGTAGGTGTATTCCTGCGTAAAAAGTTTCCAGACGATTGGGAAGGTCGGTTAGAGCAGATAAACCACAAACACTTTAGCCCACCGCTGAGTGCGCAAGAAGTGTTATCGGTAGCAAAGCAAGTTCAGAAAAAGGATTACTTCTATAAATGTAACGACCAGCCGATAGCTGGCCATTGCAACAGCCCACTGTGCCGTACACGCAAGTTCGGTATCGGTGCGTCAGGAGGTACGCCTTTGTTTAGTAACTTGACTAAACAGAATAGTGATCCACCAATCTGGTTCTTAGATGTCGAAGGCGGCAGGCTAGAGCTAGAGACGGAGGAGCTACTTAACCAGACTCGGTTTCAACGAAAGTGTATGGATAGCCTCAACATTATTCCGCCGAAAGTACGGGATAACGTATGGCGCACTATTATCCAACAGCTTCTCGATACGTTGACAATTATCGAAGTACCGAAAGATGCTTCGACAGAAGGTCACTTTAACGAGTTGTTAGAAACATTTTGTACCGAACGACCGGCTAGGGAACGAGACGAGCTACTACTTGGTAAACCTTGGACAGATAAAAGCAGGACGTATTTCCGTTTAGCTGACCTAATGGACTTCTTACACCGTAAGAATTTCAGGGATTACCCTCGTAATAAGCTAACCGCCAAGCTCAAGAATATGGGCGGCGATTCGCATTTCTTTAACATCAAGGGCAAGGGCGCTAACGTCTGGCATATACCAGAGTTCCAAGCGCAAAGCGAATCACATTCGCTGCCTGAGTTCAACGACTCACCCTTGTAATGTTAAAATCGAATGCACAAATAATCCTTGGGCCTCCAGGAACAGGGAAGACGAGCACACTACTAGGGCTATTAGAAGAAGAATTAGATCGGGGGACTTGCCCAGAAGACATTGGGTTCTTCACCTTTACCAAACAAGCGGTACAGGAAGGCAAGACTAGGGCGATGTCAAGGTTTGCGATAACGAATGGACAGTTACCGTATTTTAGAACCTTACATTCTCTTTGCTTTTTCCAGTTAGGGCTGTCGAAAGATAGCGTCATGAGTTCGAGAGATATTGGTGATTTAAACCAGAAGTTGAACTTGCGTCTAACTGGCTCTATTAGTTCCGAAGAAGGTCATATCTCGAGCATCTCTAAAGATGACCGATTATTGTTCATAGAAAACCTTGCTCGAATGAGACAGGTAAATTTAGAAACCCAGTGGCACGATTCTGATGACGTGGTGGGTTGGTTTGAACTAGAGCGGTTCGCGAACGGATTACGACTGTTTAAGGATGACAGACTGCTTATCGACTATACCGATATGTTGCAACTGTTTTTAGATCGAGGTCGTGCTCCGAAGTTAGATGTAATGTTCGTAGACGAGGCTCAAGACTTATCGCCGTTACAGTGGGCGGTAGTTCGTAAGTTATGTGAATCAGCGGATCGTATTTATATCGCAGGCGATGATGATCAAGCGATCTATCGTTGGGCGGGTGCCGACGTTGATTATCTAATTCGTAATTCAAAAGACGCGATGATTTTAAAACAGTCTTATCGCGTTCCATCTTCGATACATAAGCTCGCGCAAAACTGTATCGGGCAGGTTGTTTCGCGAGTACAGAAAAGCTGGAACCCTCGTAAAGAAGCTGGACACGTTTCGTGGGAACCGTCTTACGAAACGATCGACATGGAAAGCGGTGAGTGGTTAGTGCTTGCTAGGACAAACTACTTACTAAATGGGATCGAAGAACATTGCCGGTCAGAAGGCTGGTTCTATAAAAGTAAAAACCGCAACTCAGTTTCTGAGAAAAAGGTTAAGGCGGTGCGCGATTGGGAAACTCTGCGGCAGGGCGGTGAAATACCGATCGTAGATCTTACCAAAGTCTTAAATTATATGAAGATCCGCGTACCTATCTCCCTAGAGAGAAACGACTTTGATACTAATATCTCATTTGATCAGGCGCAGCAGTTCGTACCTGACCTTAAAAAAGAATATTGGTACGACTTGTTCGACGGAATCTCAGTTTCGGAACGCAGCTATATTCGTGCGATGCTTAGACGAGGAGAAAAAATAACTAAAGAACCACGGATCAAGCTATCGACCATTCACGCAGCCAAAGGAGGTGAAGCTGAAAACGTAATCTTGCTAACCGATATCTCGAACAGGATTTATAAATCGTACCAATCAAACCCTGACGACGAGTCTCGGGTGTTTTACGTTGGACTAACCCGAGCAAAGGAGAACTTGTTTTTAATTGAGCCTCAAACTCAAAAATACTTCCCGCTTTAGTGCTTTACTTTCAGGGGCGTCTAAGGTAAAGTAGTAAAACCTAGAAAGGAGAAATAAATGAATATCTTTGTAACTGACTCTTGTCCTGTACAAAGTGCGCGTGAACAATGTGATAAACACTGTGTAAAGATGGTTCTAGAATCTGCTCAGATGTTATCTACTGCGTGGCGCGTGTTTGATAACGAATATGCAGAAAGAGAGAACTTGTACAAACAAGCGCACTTAAACCATCCATGTAGTATCTGGGTTCGTGAAGAACCAGAAAACTATATCTGGCTCTACCGACACTTTTCAGAGTTGTGTAAAGAGTATACGCACCGCTACGGTAAAGAGCATAAGTCGTCGAGTCTTCTGTGGTCGCTGTTCTGGCTACCCTTCTCTGATTACAGAATACAACGCGCAAATAAAAGTCCAGAAGGCTTTGCGTTAGCAATGCCTGATGAATATAAATCCGAAGATGTTTACGCTTCGTACCGCAACTATCTCATAGGCGAGAAATCTTATTTCGCTAAATGGGTAAAAGACCCTTCAAGAAAACCAACATGGTGGATTAGTTAATGGCCTCTATTAGAAAGACCCTTCAAGAAAACGCTAACGACAGCAAAAATACGCGCATGGATATTGCCAGCGGTAACATGCTAGGCAACTGGCGACCTGACGAAATTACGCATATGACGCGCTTCGATAAGTGTTCGTCACTTTGTATCGGAGAAGCGAAGTATCGCGACAGACCTATCGACGTACTCGAGGCAGGGTGCGGAGAACTTTGGGTACTGCGTAACTTGTATAAAGCCTACACCGTAAAGAAGTCGGACGTGATCCGCTCTTATCGCGGCGTAGATATCGACCCCGCTGTCCTGAACGAAAAGGTTGGCTATAGCAGCCCTACTGGATTCGTTCAAGATTCAACATGGTTCGCTAACTTCAACGGACAGATTGATATTCAAGACCTTACGGTAAACCCCGTGTTTGACCTGCCCGACGAATCAATAGACTTTTTCTGGACTACCGAAGTTATTGAACATATGGGCCGAGAGTTTATTGCCCCGTGGCTTGATGACGCTAACCGAGTATTGCGTCCAGGAGGACTGATTTACGTTTCAACGCCTAACCATGACGGCTCTAACGATAAGCTACCCGAAGACCACGTTTACGAATGGGGTTTCGAAGAACTAAAAGACGAGCTTACGAAAGAATCACGAGGCTGGGAACTACAGTCGGTTGTCGGTACGTTTTGCCAAATGCCTAAACTAAAGAAGGCTATGCAGAAAGACGGCGAGGACGGCGAGTGGCGGTGGCTACCTGACCAGTTCGAGTTACTCGAAGAACGCTACGGTAAACAGTTCTTGCGGGTAGTTGCCGCGACGTTTTTCCCAGAAGTTTCTAACAACTGCGCGTGGATATTGAGAAAGCCTTCATGACAAATTTTTACTATTCGGATTTATCTACCGACCTCATACCCGCAGAGGTAGATCGGTACATTTACTGGATCGAAGAACGTGAACGTATTCGTCATCTAAAAGAGGAAGTTCAACAAGAGCCTCCTTGGACGCAAGACCCGATACTGCAAGAGTTTAAGTTTTGCCAAGTCTTCCGCGAGGACGATAGGACTACGCGGTGGTTTCGCGAGCATATTCGCGAGCCATTACGCAACGACCCTGACGTACTGATGGCGACAGTAATTTTTAGATTCTTTAACTTGATAGAAACAGGCAGAACGCTACTCGACCATAACTTACTAACCGAGTGGGATCGAGAGAAAGCGATCGAAGAAGTGCGGAAACAGCCGAAGTGGATTACTGGCGCGTATATCGTCAAAACCCCTAATCGTATGGATAAAGTAACAGGCGTGGCTGAGTGTGTTACTCATCTATGGGTAGAGCGGGAGCGCATTCTAAAAGATTTTAAACATTTTAAATCTTTATGTGACGCGTGGCATTACTTAATGAGGTTCCCGTATATCGGGCCGTTTGTATCGTACGAGCTAGTCTCTGACTTGCGCCACACTTACCTGCTCGAAAACGCTGAGGATATTTGTTCGTGGGCGAATGCTGGGCCTGGAGCAATGAGAGGGCTAAACAGGCTGACAGGTAGACCACTAGAGTTCTGCAAACGCAGTTGGGATTGGAATGGAGAAATGCAGGCGCTATACCAGTGGTGTAGAGAACAACTAGACCTTAGTAAATTCCACAGACCTTTCGAGATGCGAGAGATCGAAGGAGGGCTATGTGAGTTTGATAAATATTCTCGCATATTGCACGGACAAGGACGTACCCGAAGCGTCTATAACTACTCAGAAAGAAACCGTCCTCTAATAGAGGATATAGAGAATGGAGAAAGTAAATGGGGAAACTCAAACAGTTGATCGTAGATCTAGATAAAGATCAAGTTGCCTTCGCTATGGAGCATTACGGACTGTTCCTACAAAAAGCGATGCAAGATAAGACGATGCCTAATACTTGGCAAGACGCTATCAACGCAATTCATTGGGCAGCGTATATTTCAGGTGTCGATTTAGGCCGCATTCAGATCGAATACATTATTAACCAGCAAACGGAGAGCCTTTATGAAAGTGATTAGCGCCGTTAATGTAAATGACGCGCTGTTACGCGGCGTCGATTTATTCCAGTCCTCGGTGAATTACCGAACTCAATCTAGTCGTAACGGAGATACGATGGAATGTCATACTCCTGTAACCACGGTTTATAGCAAACCTTGGCAGCGAGTATTGTTCAATGAAAAGCGAGACGCTAACCCTTTCTTTCATCTATATGAAGCTATTTGGATGTTGGGAGGTTCTCGAGATCTGCAGAAGCTCACTCATTTTAACGCAGGAATGGCTAACTTTTCAGACGATAACGAAACCTTAAACGGTTCTTACGGCTATCGGTGGAGATACCAATTTCACTACGACCAACTAAAAGACGTAGTTGAGATGCTAAAGAAAGATCCTGACTCCCGTCGAGTTGTCTTACAGATGTGGGATCCAGTTCATGATCTGAACAGTTCAAGCAAAGATATTCCGTGTAATACAAATATCTATTTTAAGATCAGAGACAACGCCCTACAGATGACAGTCTGTAATAGATCGAACGATATGATTTGGGGGGCTTACGGCGCTAACGCAGTGCATATGTCAGTGTTGCAAGAATACGTTGCTGCAGCAGTAGGCTGTTACATCGGGCCATACTACCAAGTTAGCGATAGTTTTCACGTCTACCTCAATAAAGAATGGGATAAGGTAAAAGACCTTCGAGTTACGCCTTTCCTCCCAGTATCCGAAGAATATCCAGAAGAACACTATTCTCTCTGCTCTCACCCCGAGACGTTTTTAGAGGAATGTGAGGAACTATTAGACAGTGTCCCGCCGAGACGAGTTTCAGGAAACCCTGAGCCGGTCGATAGCTGGCCGACGATATTCGGAGCAAGTAAGTATAAAAACACCTTCTTCCCAGAGGTAATGATCCCGATGATCCACGCCTACATCTGCCATAAGGAGCGGCGATATGAAGATTGCTACAAATATCTCGGAGAAATTAAAGCGTTGGACTGGCAACAAGCCTGCTTCCAGTGGATTAAACGACGTGAAAAAAACTGGAGAAATAAGAATGGGTCTTGATCGCAAGTGGACGGAAATGAAAAATATCGCTCAGGAAGATATTGTTAGCCTGATCGAATCAGAAAAATCTTACGGCGATTCGTGGAAGCGTCGAGGCGGTACGGGGGCATTTATGATGTTAGCCCGTAAGTTCGACAGGATCGAACAGCAGGCCGAGCATTGTAATTACGATGTGTTCGAGGCAGGGATAAAGTTCGACGGTGAAGACGGACTGCTCGACGATATCGGAGACCTTAGACGGTATTTATTTTTAGTTGAGCAACATATCCGTTCGCTAGAATCAGGAGGACTCATAGATGCAGATACCTCTGATCCAGCCTGAAAGCGATTGGATAGCCCCGCAAGTTCTGCCTAAGTTCGATCCTCACGAAACACTCGCAGTCGACTTAGAAACTTACGACCCCAACTTGATAAACCGTGGTCCAGGATGGGCAACGGGTGACGGCTATGTTGTTGGGATAGCTATCGCATCAGATTCATGGTCAGGGTATTTACCGATACGGCACGAAAACGGTGGCAACTTAGAGGAAGAAGTTGTCCTACGCTGGCTCAAAAGAACCTTTGAAAATCATAAAGGTACGATGGTTTTCCATAATGCACTTTATGATGTGGGCTGGCTAAAACGTGAAGGTGTGGAACTAACTTGTAGGCTACGCGATACGATGTTTGCAGCGCCACTGTTAGATGAAAACCGCCGGTCATACTCGCTAAACAACTTAGGTAAAGATTTACTAGCTGAAGAAAAAGACGAAACGCTACTCGAGATGGCAGCGAAAGCGTGGGGCGTAAACGCAAAGAGCGGCATGTGGTCGCTCCCAGCGAAGTATGTGGGGCCGTATGCGGAACAGGACGCAGTCCTAACGCTACGCCTGTGGAAGACGCTAGGGAAGCGTATAGAGGCCGAGGGGCTGCAGAAGATATTCGATCTAGAGTGCGACCTTATACCGCTGCTGATCGAGATGCGATGGCGCGGCGTTCGGATCGACACGGCCCGAGCAGAGCAAGCCTCGGAGCAAATGTCTAAGAAAGAACAGCAACTACTCGTAGAGATTAAGAGACGGTTCGGTATCAACGTAGATATTTGGGCAAGCGCGTCAATACAAAAAGCTTTTGATTCCAATGACCTATGGTATCCACATACCGAGAAAGGTGCACCAAGTTTTCAAGGCCCGTGGTTAGAAGCTCACGACCATGACCTCCCGAAGATGATCGTCGAAGCTCGACGTATCAATAAAGCTCGGACTACGTTTATCGAAGGAGCGATACTAGAGTATTCGCACCACGGTCGGATACACGCTGAAGCCCACCCGCTAAAGAATGACGGGGGAGGTACAGTAACAGGACGGTTTAGTTACTCGAACCCAAACCTTCAGCAAGTTCCCGCGAGAGACCCAGAGATCGGTAAGCTGATTCGGTCTTTGTTTATCCCCGAAGAAGGAGCAACGTGGGGAGTATTCGATTACTCTCAACAAGAGCCTAGGATCACCGTACATTATTCGTCGCTCCTCGGACTCGAAGGAGCCGCTGACGCTGTAAACGCATATTCTAACGAAGGCGCTGACTTTCACCAGATCGTAGCGGATATGGCGGGTATCCCCCGCAAACAAGCTAAGAATATCAATCTTGGTCTAACGTATGGGATGGGCCGCGAAAAGCTGATTAAAGAATTAGGGTTAGAGTCAGACGAAGCTGGGAAACTACTCGACCTGTACCATAGCCGTGTTCCTTTTATTCGAGGCATACAAAACATGTGTACTCGGATGGCAGAACAGCGCGGCTATATAACAACGCTCGGTGGCCGTAAATGCCATTTCGACCTATGGGAGCCGGTCGGCTATCTACACGGCGAAAAGCATGCGCCGTTACCTAGACAAGAAGCGGTAGATAGGTATGGAGATAACCTCAAGCGGTCGTTTACATACAAAGCTCTAAATAAGTTGATCCAAGGATCGGCTGCGGATATGACGAAACTCGCTATGCGTGATTTGTGGAAAGAAGGATTAGTTCCACATATCGGCATACATGACGAACTTGACTATTCGATTTTTAATAAAGAACAATCGGACATGGTGATCGACAAGATGATTAACTGTGTTGATTTAAAGGTTCCACTAGTAGTGGATTACGAAACCGGAATAAATTGGGGTGAAGCTAAATGATGCGGATACAAAGCCTTTCGCAAGAAGATATCGCGAAGAACGAAGAAACGTATAAACAAATCTTTCAGTTGTATGATAGTGGTACGATGACTCTTAAAGAAATCGGTCAGATCTATAACGTAAGTAAGCAGCGGATCTGGCAGATCGTAACGAAAGTTCAAGAGGGCAACGGAGACTACTACCATGAGCACCGGAATAAAGGAAGTTAAAATGTTTGGGAGTGGAGAGCTTGAAATCCAATGCGACGAAGAACAAGTACAGATCATTTTCGATACGCTTAACGCATGGCTAGAGGAGATGCGCGGGGATGGAGATGTCGATATGATGGACGTATACAAAGCAATGGTATTCGTCGGATCGGTAAACCTGATCCACCTTCTGAACTATACGATCGAAGAGGCAGACGAGATGATGGACGAAATTAGGGCTAACGCTTTCGAGCTGTTAGAGATATTCGGTGATCGAGAGACCGTCTTTGAAAAGATTTCCGAAGACGGAATGATTAGGCACTAATGAAACCAAAGCGTGACGACATAGTTACGGGGATACTGGTAGGTGTTTCAATCATCGTTGGAATATATGCCTTTAGCTTTGTATTACAGATGTTGGTAACACATGGCTAAAGAATCACAGTTCTGGTCTCTAATGAAACCACACATTCCCAACGAAGCCCACGTTCAGCGGATCGAGACTGGTGGGACGGGTAAAGGAGTACCGGACGTAAACTACTGTCAGAACGGCAAAGAGATCTGGATCGAACTTAAATCGATCAAAGGCAATAAGTCTGAGCTAAGTCCATTCCAGATCGCTTGGCTGTACAATCGAGCCAAAGCAGGCGGCAACTGTTTCGTACTGATTAGAAAGAATAGAGAAATTAAATTATTCCAGCCGACTGAGCTAAAAGAAATACAAGAGCTTAGTTGGAAAAACGAGTCTGCGGTTACTCTGGAGGCTCCGTACGATTGGAAAACGCTGTTTAGTTTTATCTTTAAGGCGTCGGTTTAGTGCTTTACTTTCGTAACCCTCGCGGCTAAAGTATTAAAAGTAGCGCCGTGACAGCGTTACGAACATTTAGAAAGTAGAACTTACAAAGGAGACTACCCATGGTAGCAGCAGTAGAAAGTATGGCGTGGACAGGCCAAGTGCCTTGGCACGGCGAAGGCGTGGAAGTTGACGGTACGTTAACACCACATGAGATGATGGTCGCCGCCGGTCTAGACTGGTCGGTAGACAAGCGTCCTTTATATACGCTGGCGCGGCCCGTTAGCGAATACGAAAAAGACGCTGACGGTAATATCATTCTTGACGAGGTTATGGAACACCCTGACCGCTTTAGTATTATGCGCGATAGCGACAATACGATCCTCGGTACTTGTTCACAAGATTACCAACCTATCCAAAACGAACGCATCTTCGACTTCTTCCAGAAGTTCGCTAAACACGCCAATATCTCTATGGAGACGGCGGGTAGCTTACGAGGCGGTAAGGATATCTTCGGACTTGCTAAGTTAAACGATAGCTTCGAACTTCCTGGAGGCGACGAGATCAACGGCTTCGTACTATTTCGTCAGCCACACCAGCCAGGATATGCGATGTCTATACGCGACACCGAAGTGCGAGTCGTATGTAGCAATACGTTGCAACTAGCGTTAAAGCAAACAGCAACCGCTGAGTTTCGTATGTCGCACCGTACCGCGTTTGACGATATCCGAGAAGAGGAAGCCCTTAAAACTATGGGCGCTGTATACGAGCGGCGTGCAGAGTTTAAGGAAGCGGCTGAGTTCTTATCCAAGACGAAAGCTAAAGACGGTCAGGTTCTAGAGTTCATCTCTAACTTGTACCAACCGAAGCTGTTGGAAGACCACAAGCCCGAAGACGGCCCGTTACGCGATGCGCTAAACAATACCGCTAAGACGGTGTTTGAAGCGTTAGTCACTTCTCCAGGAGCCGAAGCTAAATCAGCTAAGGGTACATGGTGGGGCGCGGTAAACGCTGTGACGTTTGTTGAAGACCATCAGCGTACCGGCGAAAACCGTGTATACAACTCGATGTTCGGTAACGCATCAGCGGCTAAGACCAAAGCGTTTAATCTTGCACTTGAATATGCGAAGGCGGCGTAAATGGGCGAAGTAGTTAGATTGCACAACGCGGTAGTAATTGACCAAGAGTTTATTAGTCAGTTGTGGTACTACCTAAACACGCTATCTGATCCAGAAGTTATCAATGGAAATCTTTCAGATTTTACTTTGATCCAGCAAGGCGCAGCAGAACACTGTTGCGCACTTGCCATAAAGATGGCCGAACAAGATTGTGGGCTTGGTGACTCAGTTATTGATCAAGATCGTAAAGCTCTTGAAGAATGGCTGATCCCCGTTAAAGCGTACTTGGAAGAAAACGAAACCAGACAGGAAGGAATTGATTCGTGAAAACTAAAGCTCTTACGTTGCCTGAAGATTTACTACAGCTACAAGCTGAACTAACGATTATGCGCAGCGAATGTTTGCGTATGGCAGATCGTTGTCAAAGACTAGCTAAGTATTTCTCCCCAGTTGAAGAACCTGAGATGTTCGATACTGGTGAGCCGACATCAGCGTATGTCAACCAAGATCGGTAAATCTAAATACTGCTTTACTTTCGGTAGCGTCCGTAGTAAAGTAGTAAACATGCTGGTAAAAACCAGTTAGAAAGTATAACGTCATCATAGAAAGGAGAATGACATGGCGATAGCCAAAAAAGAAGCAGCCCCAGCTGCGCCAAAGAAACCTGCCGCTAAGAAAGTAGCTAAGGTATCCGCGATTAAAGTAACGAAAGCACCAGCCGCGAGTCGTGGTCGTGCTGCACAGCACTTTAAGTACACGGGTAAAGAACTTGGGGAGACTACAATTAAAACCCCACAGTTTCAAGCCTTGGTTATTTCAATGCAGGATATTGAAGCTAAAGAGTTTAATCGTAACGATTTTACGATGCAGCAAGTTGCTGATCTAGGTGTTCAGGAAGGGCATATCAGTATGCCGAATACTAAAAACCCAGAAAAGCAGAAAAAGCGAATTATCGCTTGCTATAAAAAAGCCCTGATCGATGAAGGTTTTATCGTACAGCTTTAATTTGATCGGGGGCTACGGCCCCCATAACTCTTAGGAGAAAGTAGAATGAAGATTGCACCCGTACCAAGAAGGCTGCACTCCCGCTCCATGGCGATATATACCGCGATGGAAAATTTGAACGGTTCAGCGACCCGTCTCGACTTATATAAAGAGTGTCGAAGGATCTGGTCTGAAATAGTTCAAGAAAAGCCACCGTCGAATTTGAGTCAATTTCAACAGATGCTTAGTCGTTCAGCAATATCTCAAGGATACATTGTTCGACAAACCAACGACCGAAAAGCTAAAAACCCTGTTTATAATTTTGCAGCGTATGACGTTTTTAGAAGTAAAGCTGAACCGTCGCTACTGTCAAGAACGATGTACAGTCTTTCGAAGATAGAGAATGGGGAACAAGCCGCGACTAAAAGTCGTATTGCGAAACTTGAGCGCATTCTCGAGGATCCAAGTTCAGAACTTCCCCCACCACGAGAGTGGTCACCAAAAAGAGATACGCCTAAGCATTCGCAAGAGGCTGTAAAAGAAGCCGCTGAAAAAGCTGCCGAAAAACTAGAACCGCCGAGCGATATACAAGAGATGTTGAAAAATATCGACAAGATTATCGAACGGCAAAAGCCTTCGGAAACTCCAGTAACCCCGTCAAAGTTAGAAGTACCAATTTGGCCAGCCGTTATTGGAGTTTCGATAGCAGGGATCGCGATACTCGTAGCGGTATCGTTAAGCGTCCTAGCTTTTGCAGGTTAGTGCTTTACTTTCGGGGTAGTCGCCGCTACGTTATTAATAACGGCGCTACCCGCGCCCCGATTAGAAAGGAGAACGTATGACACTTATCACACCAGTTAAAAAGCTAGAACAGCTTTCACCGACGCCTGAGCAAGATAAAGCACTTGTAAAGGTATTCGAACAACACGTGCTGGATAGCCAGCACCCAAACTTTGCGTACCTGACGTTTACCGATTGGATCGTTAAAGACGTACATAAAGCAATGTACGACGACTGCATTATGGCTGCTGTACCAGATATGTGGCTAGGTATTGAAACAGACGGATATACCCACTCATGAACGCGGTAATCGTAGATGACGGTACGTTAGATACCGTCGTAGAATATGACGGTGTGCGGATTCGATACGATACCGCGTACCGTTATTCGTTTGTTTCGGAGGAGGAGTTTTTAGATGCAGCGTTTAAGGATTTTTATGACGACCAAACGGATCAACTTGACGCGATTTATGAATCGTTACCGCCCGATATCACGCTCTGTTACAACGACGATTGTCGTTGCTGGAAAACCCCCGACGAACATCTTGAGGGTTACGCAGTCGTTAAATGTTTGATGGGCTGTAGCGATTACAAAGTACTCTACAAAGAGTTACCGAAAATTACGGATGCGATGTGGAGCAGGTTACAACTCGAAGCATCCGATACATGATTTGTGGTGGGGGACATACGGCTCAGGCGACTGGTAGCGTCAGGGTGTTTTCCTCTCTCCTACTGGAGAGTTTTACGAGAAATAGGTTCGATGAAGTGTAGACCCCCCAAAGTTTGTAATCTACCAATCGAACCAACTACCAGATTTACTTATTTAGAAAGGAGAAATGTATGAACGATTGTGTTCTATGTGGCGACGAGATCGACGTTCAAGCGAACGGTTGGGCCGGTGGCCATAACGCGCAGCCTTTGGCTGACGGACAGTGTTGCAGTAGTTGTAACAGCCTAGTAATTATGGCTCGAATGCAGCAAGCACGAGAATATGCGGAGATAGACAATGTCTCTGGTTGATTTTTTTATAGATTATCGCTCGGGGACAGAGCCTATGTTCTCTGACTCCGATAGGAGTCGTGAACGAATCTTCCAAGATTCTGTTGAGCTGCATGTCGCAGAAAGAAGCTATTCCTCACCTCAAGCAACTCTGGTGTGGATTTATTCGGACATCACTGCTCGCAATAACGGAAAGGCTTCCCAAGCCTTGCGATGGTTAACCGATTTAGCTGACAAGCACGGCGTGGACTTAGATCTAACCGTCGAGCCGAAAGGAGGACTCAATCGTGTCGAGCTGCGCCGATGGTATAGACGCTATGGGTTCACATTTGACCGCCGTTTTAACGGCTTCAGACTAAACAAAAAGGAGGCCGTATCATGATTGATATAGACCGCGCACGCGAGTTAAGTGACGCTGCCGAGATCGAACGTATCCACGGTGGCGAGGACGTCAAGCCGAAATTATGGCAAGTCGAAGTAAGGTTTTATTTGAACGCTTACGACTTAGAGGACGCGCTCAACCGTATGCGAGAAGAAATACTCCCAGAGCTTGCCGTTGATCGGTCAGACCCGAATCGTTTCGAATGGGAGTTTATACATTGTCAACAAGACGTGGAGGACTAATGCGAGAAACAAACGACAGGCTTTTGAATCTAGTCCTCGAAGTAAACCGTAGACTTGCCGACGAAAAGGATTACGACGAATATCTCGCACCCGAGCTGAGAGCACTGCTAGGGTTTCTGGTAGATACTTACCAAACTCACCCAGAGCTTAAAACGTATAAGGTGGTCGAGGAATCGCGTTAGTGCTTTACTTTCGCGTTAGTCGTAAGTACCTTATATATACCGCGCCCTAACCGGCGCGGATAACTTAGAAAGAAGAAGGAGACAGATATGGCGATTAGCCAAGAAGATGTTCAGCGTATTTTACGAGAGTACGTTGTAGACCATTGCGATTTGAATTCTAATACCGCGCACCACTTAGTTGCATTAGCAGTATCCGCAGCGAGTGAAATAACGCTACGAGGTAATTTATTCCCCGAAGCAGCTGATGACGCTTTTCCAGAGGTGCGAGCGTTAGCGCATATGTATTCATGGCTCGACCCTACCGTTCAGATTGTCCAGCGACCTGACGGGTTTAACGCTTCCGAGAGACTTAGGTTTCGATACTTTGTAAATTGGTTGGACAATGTGGTCGACGCTAAGGAATACGGCTACCAAACGAAAGAGAAGTTGTTACACGAGCTGAAAGAATCAGAAGCGTACCGTTTAGCTTTTTATTGGGAGTTCGAGTTTGAAAGAGATCTTAAAGAAAGAGCTAAGTCTCTGACGTATATCGACGCCGACCGCGATATTATCGACGAGGATCGTATCGAGTCAGATTATGCAGATGAGTACGTTCGAGATGCCTAAGCGTTACAAAATGCTCCGTAACACTAAACCCAAACAGCGGCTATTTACGCCGCTGAAACCACGGGAGCCTCGACCCGAGGCTTACCGTGAAATTAATTACCCATCTCGACCCGCGACTATGGATTGCACTAGCCGCCGTGACGATCGCCCAGTAACAAAAGCGACGATCGCCCCAGCGTATA
>Ga0208643_1000332_pt1 | contig 32264 bp, 23 predicted proteins | sample VirMetDEL_Nov_12_FD_184516 | JGI IMG/M metagenome (GOLD analysis project Ga0208643, IMG submission 184516) | Aqueous microbial communities from the Delaware River and Bay under freshwater to marine salinity gradient to study organic matter... | ecosystem: Environmental > Aquatic > Marine >...
ATTAAAAAAAATACCCAAATCACTATTGATTGGGTATTTTTCCACTTTTTAATTGGTTTTTTAAAGTATTACCACTTACTCTGGTACTTCTAGTTCCTTTACCAGTTGAAACGCTTTGATTATTTTCTTCTACTGCCTCACTTCTTTTATTATTTTCATTAATAAGAAGTGTTAAGTAAAACCTTCTTTCATATGTTGGCATACTCATCGTATCTTGATAAGAAAAACCTAAATGCTTAGTACAAGCATAAATTTCTTCTAATACTATCTTCTTATAGTTGAGCGTTAGGCCAAAAAAAGCTTGGGTTAAGGGGAAGAAACGTGGTTATAGACTCACCCCCTGGAGCCTCGATATCAATTGTCAAATCAATACCACAGTCAATTTTACTTAGATAATCCCTTAATGGTTGCATATCTATAATTCTTATATTTTTAACATAATCTTTAATATAATTCTTATCTCTATTTCCCTTAACTTCAATTATTTGTTTTTCTAAAACATAAATGGTTTCTTTATTCTCTAAAATTCCATTTGTTTTATCTAGTTCCATTTGTTCTTCAATATCATCAATATCACCAATTGTTAATATTTTAAACTTAACTTCATCACCACTGGTTGGCATTATAAAATTAAATAATCCATCACCATCTGGTTCAACATTAAGATTAATGGTTTGTAATTTTGAAAGGTCAATTTCTGTTTCAAATGGTATATTATTTTTATCTAAAACCGTAACACCATACTTTTCACCATAACCAGTTGCTCTAAGCCAAATCATAATTGCATTTCTATCACCTGGAAGTAAATCCTTATATCTTAATTCTGGTTCTAGTAACTTTCTATTAATCAATATCTCTAAAAACTCACCACTCTCAACTAGGTTAGGAGAAGTAAGTATATTTTCATCACTGGTGGTTAAATAAGCCACTCTAAGAGCTTTTTTCCTACTTGGGTATGTCTTACCTTCAGATGGAATTGGAAGAAGGTCAAACGCTTGATTCATTTGAGGTTGACTTAACTCTCTAACCCTAGCCTCATGAGCATCAATTACAGAAGAATCTTCTGGTATAATTCTATTCATTGGTGCTGGTTGTATATTTTGTACCACTGGTGGATTAAGTGCTCTTTCTGGTTGAGATTGTTGAGCATATTGTTGAGCTTGTTCTTGAGCTTGTGGGTCAACATACTTAGGACCCGTTTGCATCATTTTCATTTGTTTCTCTCTTTCAATTTCAAGTTCATCTGCTAATTTTTGGTTTTTTTCAATATTAGCTTCTCTTTGTGCAATTAGTTTTGCAGTGTTACGTCTCATAACTTCTGCTGCAGCTTCTTCATTGGATGATACTGCACCATCAACTTGAGTAATTTCCTCTTCAAATTGTTGAGCAATCATTCCACCAGTTTCATTTGCGGCATTAATTTGGTCTTGTGTTGGCATAACACTTGGTTTTTTATCTGACATATTAAAACATTTTTTTTATAAAATTTATTATTGTTAATTTACTATATAAATACCTTAAGTAAAGTTTTTTATTGCTTTTTTGATAAAATTGTAGTATCTTTGTCTGTTATTAAGAATTATAAAATGATATTTTTAGGAGATACACACGGAAATAATAGTTATATAAAATATATAATTAAACAAAAGAAGATTACAAACCAACATATTATACATGTTGGGGACTTTGGTGTGGGTTTCATTGGATATAATCAAGAGATTCAAAATCTTGGACATTTTAATAAATGGTTAAAGTTGAAAGACATAACACTACATGTTTTTAGAGGTAATCATGATGACCCAAAATTCTTTACTGGTGACCATATCTATGGTAATTTAAAATTACATGTGGATTACACCGTATTAGAAATTGAGGATAAGAAAATTCTTGGTATTGGTGGTGCTGTTAGTATTGATAGGTCAACTCGTTGGAAAGAACAGAATAGTTGGTGGCCAGATGAAGTCTTTGTGTTAGATGAAGATAAGTTGAATGAAGTATCTGGTATTGATATTCTGGTTACCCATACAACCCCATCAGAAATTCCACCAGACAATTCAAATGGTTTTCCACCAATTGTATTGCAATTTGCACATTCAGATGGAAATCTTATTGAAGACCTGGACTTAGAACGTGAGTTATTAAGTAAAGCTCTAAAGATACTTTTAAATAATGATAGTAATAATATTACACATCATTTTTATGGTCACTTCCACCAAGACATTAAAACAGAACTTAATGGTTGTGAACATATTTGTTTGGGAATCGGTAAATTTCATGAGTTAATTGATTATACCGATTATGAAAATGAAATGAATGAAAAGTATAGTAAATAAAAAAAGCCACTAATTAAAGTGGCTTTTTTGTTTTAGTATATATTCTATTAGAACAATAATATAGCTCTATCAAATCTCATATCCGCAGTAATATCTGCTATTGAGTCGTCATCCATCGATAAATCACCGAAGTTAACAGTTGTAAGCATAGTACCTTGAAGTACCCACTTTTCAATAACAACACCATTAGGGTCAAGCATATCTAATTCAATATCCTTTTTATAACCCGCAGCATAACCTTGTCTACCAGTAATAGATTCAGACTGTAGCCTTACCCACTCCATGATTGCTTGTGCAGCCGAAGGACCGATAGGGTCTCTAAACGTCACATTAATTGGTTCCCAGATAAATCTACCTATTACCCAAGTTGATGTGTTTAAGAATGGAATCTCAACATCACTTTGATTAATTGATGGTCTTGAAGCCGAAGCTAACCACCACTCTTGTATACCCAAATCTGCTGGGAATCTTAAAAGCCATCTATTTTTTCTTTTTGGCTCGTATGGTACGGGCATTTTCATTAGTAAATCAGCCATAGTATATAATTGTTTGTTTTAGTTTTTATTTTATATTAATAAATATATAAGTTTTTATTTTTTTTTATATATCATCGAAACTTGCTCCAGTATTCATAATATTGAACTCAACACATATGAACTCTAAAGCTCTAGTTGGTTTCAAGAATATTCTACCACATAATTCATTTCTGTCAATAGACTCTGGTGTTACATCAAGTACCACTCTAAAATCTGTTAATCCTCTTTCACTTCTAATGTTATCCAATATTGGGTTAACAAGTGATAAGAATTGGTTTCTAACTATATCATCATTTTGTTCGAATAATAATCTAATTGAAACAGCAGAAATAAGTTTTCTTGCTTGTAATAGAAGTCTTCTAACATTAATTCTATTAAGTGAAGTATCTTTAACTTGAAGTGTTTTATTACCCCAAATTTTAATACCTTCAGTTGCAAATGTTGCTACTGGATTAACCCTACCTTCATAAAGTGTATCTCTATGTGTTTGTGTAAGAGTCTTTCTTGCTTTAATACAATTAACATCACCCCTTTGTACACCAGCAACTGCAAACCATGGGAATGCGATGTTATCGGTTAAGGCTATGTTTCTAACTACATCTCTTGTAGAAGGAACATATATGTAAACGTTGTTTTCACTATCGTTTATTTGAATCCAAGGCCAGTATGTTGCAGTATAATTACTATCAAACTGTCCGTCTAATGTGTCGATAACATCTTCCTCAAGAAGTGTATCACCACTAGCATCAGTATCTGGTGTTGTTACAATATAAAGTGAATCTGCTCTTTCGATTTCTACCATCTCAATTGCTTCTTCAATTAAGTTAGTATGGTCAAATGTATCAATACCAGGTGTTGCAAATACATTAATATTTACTGCCTCTGGGTTATTGAATGTCCAAATACCCTCTAAGTAAGCATAGTAATCAGAATCGATTCCTAAGTCACCATTAGATAATGCTTTGTTACTGAATACTCCATTAAGAAGTCCAGCTTGTCCAGCAGTACCATTGTTAGTATATTTATCTCTATTGGTTCTTCTAGTTCTATAAACGTCCCATCCATCAAATCCACCAGTTGGTGCAAATACGAACTTACGTGCATATACTTTTTCATAATCAGTACCTACCACATCTGCTTCAGTTCTAAATTCTGCATTACCAACTTCAAATACAACACTTGGTGTGTATGTGTCACCACTAACATTAATCACCACATCAATATTATCTATTGTTCCAGTATTTGCATCAACATCCATATGGAAACCACTTGTAAGACCACTATAATTAAATAAGTTGGTGTCACTTGGGTTACCTTTGTAATCGAAGAAATCTTGGTCGATACCGTTAACTTCAGATAATCCTAAATAGAATTTTCTTTTGTTTTCAAAAGTACCATATGTTTGCTTGTATTCAACACTTGGTGTTTGTACAGTTGCATTACCATTTTCTTGGTAATCTCTAATTGGGAATCCCATAAATCCACCTGGGAATGCATCTGAAGTATCAGACTCATCTTCCATCTCAATTAAAAGATAATTAGATTTAGAAGCAAACTCACCATCTAATGTACCAACCTTCTTAGCTACATAGCCATTTGAAGATGGTTCCATAGAACATCTTGTGAATCTTTCAAGTACCACTGGTTTTGCATCGGTATCACCATATGCTCTAACCTCGATATCAAATTCTCTATCATCTAATTTAATATTTTTTATTGCAATTTTAAATTGCTTGTTTGCAGCATTACCATCAGAGATTGTCCAGAATCTGAATAATCTAAGTAATGTTGTACCACGAAGCTCAGAAACTACCCAAGGGGTAACTGCTGATTGGTACTCTTCTCTATAATCGTCAAACGTACTCGCATAATCAATAAGGTCAATATTAATTCCATTAACTTTATCATCAGCAACATATGCCTCAAACATGTTTTGGAATACTTCCTCAACATACAAAGCAGTTTTACCATCTTGTGCAGTACTACCAAGTACTCTTGTTATATAATTCTTTTTTGTTTTATCAAATGAAAGTGAATAGTTAAATAAACCACTACTTGTTGAATTCCCACTTAATGAGAAATCACCTTTAGCATTATAAAGTGAAGTAGTTACTGCCGCATCAAATGCAACATCAGTACTACCAGTTAATTGGAAATTAAGGGTTTCATCACCATCATAAACAGCCCTACTTCTAAGTAAAGCAACTAATTTATTTTCTACATCACTGTATGATGTTCCAGAATAATGTACAGTATTACCACTAGTTGTACCAGTATAATAATCAGCAACAGCTCCACCAGAAACTAAATCGTTAGTTACTACAAGTAAATCCAGAGATGAACCTTCATACGTATCACCATTTTTTCTGTAAACAGTGCTAATACTAGCAGTACTACCAGTTGCAGCAGTTGCTAAGAAAGCTAATTGAGAATCTAATAATCCATCATCATAAAGTGATTGAACCAATGTATCTGTAGAAACAACATTAGTTAAAACACCAGCAGTAGTTGCTGAAAATGTTATAAGTGGGTTATAAGTTGTTGCACTTTGAGTTTCAACAACAGTAGACGTTTCTAATGCAGCATCCAATGTAATACCCCAAGCTAATCCAGCATCAAACCCAGAAAAACCAAGAATTCTTGTTACGAATAATTGATTGGATTGTGATAGGTAAGATTTAGCGATATATGGTAATTCATACTTCGGTGCACCAGTATCTTTTATTTTTGTAGCATTTAATCCACCAAAAAATGATGAAAATTCATCGTAGTTTTCTACAAAGATTGGTTGAAATGCTGGTCCTTTTGTTGTTTCCCCAACAAGACCAAGAGTTGTTACACCAACTTGACGTGTAACAAATGATAAATCGTTTTCTGATGTGTATACTCCAGGTGATACAAATACTTTATCTGCCATTATTTAAATTTTTTAATATTAATTTTGTTATTGTTTAATAATAAATATGTAAAGAAAATGGAAAAGATTTTATGATGTATTACATACATCATAATTAGTATGACTTTTGTCTACCTTTTATCATACTTATATAGAAAGCACCCATGAAACGTACTAAAAACTTGAAAATCACACCCACAACACACAAAATTCTTAAGGATTATTGTGAGGAAAATGGACTTAAAATGTTTGGGTATGTTGAAAAGTTGATTAAACAAGCATGTATCAAACCCAAAGATTTCTACGGTGACTAACTTATGGATTGTTAGGTTTATTCTTAAGCATTTCAGTTTGTACATTAATAGAATGTTGTTGTAAATCAGCTTTAACAATTAAATCAGTTAATAACTTACCAAATGTTCCACTAGTAGAATGACTCGCAGTCAATTCATCCCAAACAGCTATCGCCACCTCACTTGCAGTTGCACCAGTCCCACCCGTACTACCACTAACAGTTATATTTTGTGGGTCTAATAACCCAGTAACATCTACAGTACATCCAGAACTTGAATTATCAGTGTATTTTGAAATACCCCTTAATACAAACGTTCCACCACTTAAACTACTATCAAATATCACATTACCAGAAATCATATCAATTGAGTTATTAGTATTACCCGTGAAGTTTCTAAATTCTAAACCACCTATATAACCCCTTACGAACATCGTAGCGTTAGAATTTCCAAAATCAAGTATCGGTGTTGCACTTCCAGCTACACCAGACCAACAATCAATTATTTTAAGCGTACCACTATAATTAGGTGGTAAAAAGGTCGTACCGTCAATAAGACAGTTATTTACAATGATATCTTGAGTAGATGGTGTTGGATTAACACTACCTATGTTTAATAGGTGACAATTATCAAAACCAACAATAGCACTTATTTCACCACTTACCTTAGCATCTTTTATTGTACAATTTAAAAATATTGAACCAGCTTCAAAAGTAAGTGCTGATTTTTGCAATCCATGACCTTGAATAATAAAATCATTAACAAATGTTCCATTAGGGAAAAAGTAGTCATCAACAATAGCTAAAGTTTCAATACCTCTTTCATTAGCAATCACTAAAGCATCGGTTAGGTTATTAACTGGATACTCTGCTGTACCATTCGGAAAATCAGTTCCACTATAAGTTGAGCCAGATAATATATGTACTTTATCATCGTAAGCTATAGTGTTAATTCTTTCGGGGTCAACTAAACCAGTACTTATTACGGTTGCACCACTACTTGAATTATCTTCTAATAATGAAACACCTCTAACAGTATATGTACCACCACTAACGGTTGGGTCAAATATCACATTACCAGATATCATATCGATTGAGGTAGTTATATTTTTATCACTATTGGTTATCCTCATTCCACCAGTATAATCTCTAATAAAGAAATTACTAGCAGCACCATTTACATTAAACTCTGGTGTTCCGCTTCCAGCAATACCAGAATAACAATCAATCATCTTAACACTACCACTATATGCGGGTGTTAAACTAATCATACCATCCATAAGACAGTTTGTTACAACGATATCTTGAGTAGATGGTGATGGGTTCGTACTTCCTACATCAAATAAATGGCAATGGTCAAAACCTATCATACCAGTTATATCACCAGTTATTTTAGCATTACGTAAATTACAGTTAAGCATCACCGCACCAGTTTGAAATGTAAATTCAGATTTTTGTAATGAATCCCCTTCTACTGTAAAATCATTAACAAATGTTCCATTAACAAACGTCCAATCATTATGTATGTGAATCACATCTAAACCTCTTTCAGTGGCAATTGCAATAGCATCTGTTAAGTTATCAACTGGTTGACGTAATGTACCATTCGGGAAATTAGTACCAAAAAAACCACTATTATCTTCAACATTAACCTTACCACCATATGCGATGTTATTAGAGGTATCGGGGTCAATAACACCAGTAATGTCTACAGTACAACCAGAAGTTGATTCATCTGTTAAACTACAAATACCACCCATTACTATTAATCCATCACTACATGTACCACTTAGAGTAGCACTACCAGCCTCAAATATTACGGTTGCTGTTGATGCAGAAGTATCACAATCACCAATCAATAAAGGACCAGAATGACCACGGGTACCAAAAACGGCATCAACACCTTGAATCATATCTATATAAACTGGTTCAGAATTTAATTTAGTGGAACTACACTTAAATAACACTAATGGATAATCAGTTGTTTGTAATATATCACCGAAAAGTACGGTATTATAGATTGTACCACCCATGTTCTGAACATCATTAAATGAACATTGGTCTGCAAATATCTTAGAATGATTGAAATCACCCGTAATTACCATTTTATCAATACTACAATTTTGAGCTTTAAATCCATTCGGATTAAAGTGTTCGTCACCAGTTTTAGAAATGAAAGATATGTCAGTAAAGGTTTGTGTAAGTGTGATGTCACTTAAACATAATACTTCTGAACGACCATAAAAGGTTAATAACGTTTGTAAATCAGCGTTATTATTAACTGGACTTGCGTAAGTACCTACTGGCCATGTTGAACCAGATACACCATTAACCTCATCATAAATTACATGTTCTCCATAATCCAAAGATTCTGAAATACCTGGGTCAACAATAAGACCAGCCGCATTATTTGTTCTTACAGATACGAAATTTAAGTTTACAACATCACCAATATTATTATTTGAACCAAATAAATTCACAGCATAAAAACCATTTTCAAATGTAATTGTATACCCATTAATAATTTCAATTACTCTTGCATAAATTACACCACCTAAAGGTACTTCAGTGTTATGTGTGTGTGTTCTTTCGTTAACAATACCAGGTACTTCTGCTTCTAACTCCTTTAAATCTAATCTAAATACGTCAGTATCTAAATTAAAAATATTCGGGTTAGCAGTAACAGTTAAATATGCTTTAGGCACATTTATAACTTTTGTACCCCAATCTATTGTTATCATTCTATATTGGTTTTATTTAGTTAGTTGCGTGAGTACTATATACTTTTATTTGTAAGGTACTCATCTGTGTCTTAAGCAACTCAATAATTTTACCTTGTTCTAAAACTTGATTTTTATATATTTGATTTTCTTTTTGTAGAGCACGAAACATATCTCTAGTAGAGGTGGTATATTCCTTTATAGCTAAAAGGTTTTTATAACCCGCAGTATCAATAAGTCCAAGACTTTCAATTTGTCTAGCTAATTCAAGTACATCTTTAGGTATTTCTTTATTTTCTTCCATAGTTTTGGTTTTTATATAAATATAAATACTTTTACTTATAAACATATAGTTAATATAAAATATTAACCTTCGTCTGAAATTAATGAAATATTTAATGATAAACCATTAGAACTATCTATAGTTTCACTAATTGGTGAACTTCTATATAACGGACTTGAACTACTTTTTCTAACCTTACCAGTGAAAGCTTGACTTGAAGTTATTGACCTAGTATCACTTACTTGACCATTAACATCTGTGAGTGTGTTAAAATACGCAAATGTTCCCGTAATAGTACCAGTTGCTGGACTAGTAGTTGAAGCCAACATCGTATATGTATATGTATTTACACCCGTAACAGTTATTTGGTAACAACCAGTATATGCTATTTCATTCGCACCATCAATTGTTACAAAATCATTTGTAGTTAAACCATGTGCGGTATGTGTAACCGTTGCTAATGTTCCAGAACTAGTTACTGTTACCGAAGCTAGGTATGGGAAATTAGTACCATCACTTACTGTAGCTTTTACCCTAGCACCTTCTATTACTAAACCAGTAATAATATCTCTAACAGTTATTAAAAGTGTTACTGGATTTACAACAATAACAACGGTTGCACCAGCCGTTCTATAAGTTACATTTCCAGAACCACCCACAATATTAATAGTAAGTGTTCCAGTAGTAGCTAATACATTAAATGTAGAATCATTTACCCCATCGGAAGCATTATACCCATTAAAAACACAATCTGTAAGTGTAATGGATTGGTTAGTCATTGATGTAGGAAACTCTATCGCATGTGTAAGGGTTGCTGGCATTGTAAACTCACTACCATCAATTAAACCATTAGGGTCTGTTGTGGTGTTCCAATAAAGTTGTGATGTGTTTGCTAACCCCGTATATTCTGTAAAAGTGCTATTCACTAAATTTGTACCAGTGGTTTCTAGTTGTCCACAACTAATAAATGTATTACCACTCCATTCATTACTTGCACCACCCGTTAAAATTCCTTGGTCAAATCCAGTAATTACAGTGGTTCTTACATCAAAAGCATCAACATTAGCGTCACTAACATCTATACTACCAGAGGTTGGGCATGTCCACACACAACCATCAAAATTTAAATCTGTAACCCCAGTACCATTACCAACGGCATTCCATCTATAATAATTATTAGTAGATTGTCCCCTATCTTCCCAAAGGAAAGTCTCACCAACGGAATTTATATAAGTATCATTAGTTCCAGTTGCATCACCACTAGAAATATTACCTTGAATACTATATGCACCAGAACCCACTTTACGTATAATACCATGTGCCGCTTGATTAGCAGTACTTCTATCAGTAGTAGTTGCAGTTTCCCAAACTTCTGGTACACCAGATGTACCACCGTATACTTCAATACCTACACCATTATCTGCAAATCTAATTATATCCCAAAATACATTATCAGCACCACCAACAGACTTCGCAATTGTTTCAAAATAAACACCAACTTGTGTGATAGCAGCTTCATTTAAATTACCTTCTGCCCCAGCAATAGTTGAAAAATTGGCTGGTTTATTAGCTAAATCAATTTGAAAACAAGTCCATTTAACTGGACCCTCTTCATGTCTAAATCCAGCACCATCAGAACCACCAACATGATAACCTATCCTATTAGTACCATCCCCAACTTGTATTCCAATCCCACCATTTACAGTGGTATCAAAAGCAGCCCTATCTGTCACCCAAACAAATAAAGAACCACCACCAGAATAATCATCTGATGTTATTGATGTATATGCATCTTGAGTTGCGTTAGATGCTTGCATACCTAAACACGCTCCAGCCTCAATTGGTGTAGGGGCTACAGTATTAAATAAAGTAGGACCATCGGTTGCAGTCCACCCAGCAGTTGAATCTGCTTCATCTAATATGATTCTATTATCGGTAAATGTTATTGCCATTTTTTATGTTTTTAAAAATCTATCATATAATATTATACTAGCGGCTTGATGCCCCCAAAGCATTCCTTTATTATTTTTGGTTCTTATTCTTAATGAATAATCTTGTAGAGAAGTTAAATCCCCACCACTTGTTCTATTAAATAAATATAAAGCATCTTTAGGATGTTCAAATTCTTCTAAGGTTGAATCCCCAAATTCGGTGCAAAGTATTACGGGTAAATTATAATGTTGAATTATATCTTCAATAGTCTTAAATTCCTTTACTCTATTATTTAATTGTATACCAGATATAGGGGTCATTGCAAATTCATCCACACCAAAATCTTTTAAGGGGTAATACCATAAATTAACTTCAGTTTTAAAATCAAACCACCCTTCTTCCCAAATACTTGCAACTACTATCATTTAAATATGTTTTTAAATAAATATACCCCATTTGAATAAATGAGGTATAAATATTATTAAGAATGATTTTTTTTTTATAAATCAGAAGTTCGAATCGCAGTTACCGTTGTATCCGAAGATGAGAACGTACCCGAAGTAATAAATTGCTTAATCGGTGTTCCACCACCATCTCGTACAATGATTACTAAATCTCTATCAACGTCATATACACCAGTAAATGTTTCTGTTGTAGCATCTGCTAATACATCTAAATATGTAATATAAGCATTGTTACCATCTGCTGCTTCATTACCAGAGAAATCTTCTTGACCATCTGTGGTTATGATTGCAAAGGTTGCATCAGTATATGCTGAGTATTCAAGTCTTCTATCAAAACCTGCGTCATCAACCACTCTAAGTGTACCAGCACTAGGTGTATCTGATGGAATATTTGCAGATACTAATATTGAAGTAATATTATCAGTTGTTAACGCACCAGAAAGAGATAATTGATTTTCCTCTATCGCTGGGTTACCCTCAGCATCAGTAGATACTCCATCCCATGGTGCTACTAATACTCTATCTTCACCAGATACTAATCCACCAACTGTAAAGTTTACGTTGTTAGGTGGTGTAATAGATGTGTTTGTTAAATCAAATAATGTATCACTATTGGTAAGGTCATCGGTTTCAATACCTAGTCCGTAAGCACCAATTATCGCAGAACCCGTTGATTGTCCAATAAATGGACTAGAAAGAGACCTTGTGATAAGTGAACCACCAACATCAGCAGTTGCAGTTGAAACACCAGTAATTAATTGTCCAGATGTTGGAGCAGAACCAGTTAATAGTTGAATCCACATTGCAGTACCAGCAGTAGTTGAATTAATTGCTAACATTTGTCCAGTTCCACCAGGCCATGATACTGCTTCAAAAGCACTAAATGTACCAGTGTTTGCAGATAATGGAACTTGGTGAGTAATACCTCTAAATAATTCACCAGATAATCCATAAAGTGTGTCACCAGAACCATCTCTTGTTAAATACTTAGCATATTCATAGAAATCATTAATACTATTTGTTGGTGTGTTAATATTCCATTCAGAATAGTAAAATTCATTAGCACCATTATTATCTACATCAATACCAATATAACCCTCAGTTGTATTAGTAATTGTAAAACCAGAAACTGTTGTACCAGTTGTTGAATTATTAAGGTCATCAGAATTAGAAAGGGCAAGTACATTATTACCACGTGCAGTACCATTAATCGAGAACTCAGAATATGTTTTACTAAATTGTCTTGTTGTACCAATTAAACGTCTACCATCAATATCTGCACCACCACTTCTAGTTTTAATCATGAATCTGTGTGAGATACCTTGAGCACTAGAAGCGTTTAATCCACCACCATTAAAGTTCCACCAGTCGTCAGCTAGTACTGCACCATTTTGTATAACTTGAATTTGTACATCAGCGTTACCGAAATTAACAATACCATCATAAATCGTGTTACCAGTTAATTGAATGATTGAACCATCATAAAGATGTTCAGCCGCAGCGTCATCAATGTTATAATTACCAAGTAATGTGATAATGTTATCTGTAGACCTTCTTGACGGGTCTTCATCTGTAATATCTAATTGGTCACCAGTAGCTGGTACAGAAACGGCATCATCTGCTAAATCTTGTAACCATCTGTGAAATTCAATTACTGTGGCGTATGATGGAGAACCACCCGCATGGTCATTTCCAGTATATCTAATATCCCCAGTACTTCTTGTTACTGTCCAATCCGTTGCAACTATTGCCATAATTTATCTTTTTTTATTTGTTTTATTATTGTTACTTATAAATATATATAAATTTTTTAAAAGTACGAATAACTTGCCCTATCCACCCAAATTTTATCTAAAGTTTCTTCACCATTCGACCAATATGAGGTATATGTTGCACCAGAAAGGGTTTGAACCCTAAGTATTTTACACTCATTAGCTTCACCGTAACCTAAATATGTTAAATCTTTAATCGTAGCATCAATAGCAAATGTTATTGGACCAAAAGTACATGTACCACCACTAGTTGAATCATCCGATTCAATTATATATGTTTTGTTTACTGTACTACTTCCACAATCACTCATTATAATAATATTCCGTTTAAATTGAAGCTTGCTTCATTATTGGTTTCCTTAACAAAGTTAACCGTTATTTTATCACCACTTCTAACATCGAAGGGTAATGTTTTACTTATATTGTTTACTAAAAAAGAAACACTACTTAAATTATCTGTATCTATTCTAGTATAATGACTATCAAATTCTACTGTAAATTTAAACTGACTTCTAACTTTCTTTTTAATAAAGAAATAAAGACATATTGTTTCAACCTCTTTAACCTTATCAAACGTGATAGTAGGTTTAATAGTTGTAACCATAATTTCTTCAGTTATTCTTAATCTACTAACCGTTGGAACAACTTCGTAATCTTCTTCACTTAATAAGTATCCCAATAATTGCATATTGAACAACTGAATGTAAAATCTTCTTTGCTCAAAGTCTTCCACTTGACTTTCATCACCAATATCATTTAATATAACGGGCATTGGATGTCCATTAACAAATAAATAATGTTGTCTTGCATTAAATTTTTTTTGGATAAGAGTATTAAATAAATTAACATCTTTCATCCTATTACAAAATAACCTAACATCATATTTAATATCCATTGCAGTAGGTTGTGGTATTTTATATAAATCTACACCCTTTCTACCACCTTCGAATGTTGCCACTTTAAGATGTATATAATGGTTATTAGCTTGTGCTACATTCCAATTATTATCTTGTGCAGTACCAAATTGTACATCTGGTTCTCTAACCACAGTAATAAATGGTAATTTAATATTTTTATACTTATCTGAGTGTTGCCATGTTTTACTAAACTCGTTCCACCTTTGGGTTGTTAAGAATATTACTGGTACTCTTTGACCACCAATAGTTATCTCCAGGTCATCTTTAATAAAATCTAAAAATTCCCTATCCATATCTTCAGTACCTACACCTCTGGGTAGGAATGTACCATCATTGGTTATATTATCAAGAAGCTCTTGTCTTCTTGGGAAACCAACCTTTGTTTTAGATAACTTTATATTTTTTATAAACCCTTTTGGAAATGCCATGATTAAGTATTACTAGCGTATGCAACAAATGATGCTGGAATAGCAGTATTACTTCTGGTTATTGTGAACTTAACATCAGTACCACTAGTGACACTAAACGGTAATAGTTTATTATCTACACCTACGGTTATCACAATATCATTAATATTTACTAATCCACCAATCTTATTAAATGTAACATCAGCTTCAGTTGTTATTGTATGTTCATTAACGTTTAAGTCATTAAATACCATTGAATATGTTCTTTCTGTATCACCAACAATACTAGTAGTATCTTCTAATGGTAATATTGATTCAGAAACTTTAAGCCTATTTACGGTTGGTATAACCGTAAATTCATCCTCACTTAATATGTAACCAACTAGTCTCATACTAAATAATTGAATATAAAACCTTCTATTTTCGAAGTCTTCTATTTGACTTTCATCAGCTATAGAATCTAATAATAACGGCATTGGGTGGTTATTAACATATAGATAATGTTGTCTTGCATTAAACGTTTTTTGTATAAGCATATGTAACTTATTCAAGTCCTTCATCCTATTACAAAATAATCTAACTTCATAACTAATATCTACAGCAGTCGGTTGTGGTATCTTATATGTATCAACACCTTTTCTACCACCTTCAAGTGTTGGAACTTTAATGTATGTATAACCACGATTACCAGGTATGTTCCAATTACCAGCTTGGTTTGTTCCAATTTGAACATCTGGTTTTCTAACCATTGTAATGAACGGCATCTTAATATTTTTATACTTATCTGAATGTTGCCATGTTTTACTAAACTCACTCCATCTTTGGATGGTTAAGAATATTACTGGTACTTTTTCATCACCAAGGGTTAGTTCTAAATCTGTATCAAGAAATTCTTTAAACTCTCTATCCATATCTTCATAACCCACACCCCTAGGTAAGAACGTACCTTTTTCATCGATATCATCAAGAAGCTCTTGTCTTCTTTCAACACCAACCTTTTGGTTACTTAACTTTATTTTCTTTATAAATCCTTTTGGCATAATTTAATTTTTATTTAGATGTAAATTCATCTTCATCCACTGGTGCACAAGAAACACTTCTAAAAGCACCTTTATAACCCATTATTGTATGTTCATTATCAAAGAACTTAATACCATCATTAACAACTGAGAAAAATCTAACCTCTGTTTCGGTTACTGGATAACCAATATAATCACCATAGTTCAACTCAACATCTAACTCTGCTAATTGTGCTTCATATATTTCAAATTCTAATTTACCATCTTGTAGATATCTACCCATACCTTTTGAATATGTTTTACTTTCTGGTTCATTCATATTTGGTATTACCCTTAACTCTACTGGTGGTAAGAATTTAATATTATCTTTACTTGCCTCACCATATAGGTCATCTGAACCAGTCATGATTCTATCCACTCTATATAGTATTAAAACAAAATTACCGTCACCCTCAAGTGCTTCTCTTCCCATCTCAATTTCAAGATTAAAATCTTCTTGGGAAAACCACTTGGTAATTCTATTTATTGGTATTCTTTTTGGTGTTGCCATTGTTTTTTTATATAAATATTTGGAAATTAGTAAATACCCAATAACTCTTGACTTTTTAATTAAAAAGGACTATATTTATTCATATGAATAAAATAAATTTAGATGATATTGGTAGTTTAAAGGCAGTAAAAAAACTTAGAGAATATAAGGGTATTAACCCATATATTAAAAAGTTAAAAATTACCCTTGAAGAAAAGGGTAAAATAAGCTTAACTTCTGCTCAAAGCAAATATATACTTGATAATTATCAACGAGAACCAGATTTAATTAATAGGGTTATTGAGATAAGTGAATACCTGGGTGAAGAACTTAAAAAAGCGAATAAATTACCATTCGTACCTAAAAGAATTAAGTTCGAGTACATCCTTGGTGAAAATGATAAGACATTTCATGTATATGGAAAACTTACTCAAAAACAAAAGAAATCTGGGATGTACTTCATCCCCAAAACACAAGTTATTGATGACCCATATTTTGAAGAAATAGATATTGATTTCGATTTTGATAAATATGAGGCATTAGATACCTTTGTTAATAGCGAAGGTGTGGTTGGTAGAAAATTCTATGACCTACAAAAAACTGGTATTAAGTTCCTATCTACCAGAGATGGGTGTATGTTAGCAGATGATATGGGGCTTGGAAAGAGTCTACAAGCCATTGTTGCTGCATTAGAATCTGGTGCTAAGAAAATACTCATAGTGTGTCCAGCTTCTGTTAAGATAAACTGGGAACGTGAGATTAACTACTTCCAATGTAATGATGTTAATATTATTGATAATAGAGAGTGGAAAACTGCTAAGTTTACTATCATTAATTTTGATATATTAAAGAACTTTCATGCATTACCATCTAAGGTATTGGAGAAGAAATATATTCGTAAAAGTGAACAACCCTTATTATCTTCTAACTTTGACCTTTGTATAATTGATGAGGCACATAAATTAAAGAATAAAGATAGTAAACGTGGTGCTATCATGGCTGAGGTTTGTAAAGAAATTAAAAAGGTTTGGTTATTAACTGGTACACCAGTTGCTAATAGACCAATGGATTTTTATAACCTTCTTAAATTAATTAAAGCACCAATCACAAAGAATTGGATGTTTTATGCTAAAAGATATTGTGAGGGTAGACAAATAACCACCACCAATCCACGCACAAAACAAAAGAGAAGAATATGGTTAACCAATGGTGCATCTAACTTACCAGAATTAGCTAGGAAGGTTAAACATACATATATTAGAAGACTTAAAGATGAGATTAAGGATATGCCAGATAAGATTATCACACCAACGTTTCATAAATTTGATGCAAATCAACTTAAAGAATATAATTCATTGTGGGATGAATACCTAATAGAACGTGCTGAAAAGAAAAAAAGAGGTGAACCAGAAAGAGCATTGGTTGAATTAGGTCTTCTTAGAAAATTTGTTGCAATGGAAGCAATTCCAGAAACAATTAAGATGGCCGAAGATATCATCGAACAAGGTCATAAGGTGATTATATTCACCAACTTTACAGATGAATTATTAGACTTAAGCGAACACTTTGCGAAAAATAGTGTTATACATTATGGTGGTATGAGTAATGCAGAAAAACAAAAATCTGTAGATGATTTCCAAAATAATAAAAGAACTAAAGTATTTATTGGTAACATACTATCTGCGGGTGTTGGTATCACACTTACTGCTGGTACATATGTTATCTTTAACTCGTTTGATTGGGTACCTGGTAATAATGCACAAGCAGAAGATAGACCATATAGATTGGGTCAAAAGAATAATGTGAATGTATATTACCAACTATTTGAAAATAGTGTGTCTACAAAGATGTGGAATATAATTCATAGAAAAAAAGAAATCATTGCAACCATTATGAGTGAAGAAAATGTTACTGAAGAGGGTGCTTTAGGTATAATAGTTGATAAAATAATAGAAGATGAGTAAAGTACGAGTATATGGTTTTGTGGGTTGCAAGTATTGTGACGAACTAATTGGGTATTATAACGAAAATAATGTCCAATTTGATTATATTGATATTAACCTAAAAGAAAATGAAGAAGAAACAAAGGTGGTTATGAAAATGGGTGAAACCGACAGTGTACCCATTATCTTAGTCAGTAAGAGAGTGTTATCACCAGAAAATAGTTTTAAGTCTATTAGAGAAGCTTATCTCCTAACCAATAAATTACTATCACAATAATGTGAATTATTCTATTTTTTTTAATATTTATATAAAAAAAGAATAGTGGACATGCCAAATTCAACAACAGACAATACCATCATTAAATTAAAACTAGTAACGTTCATCAGTGTTATTATTGCTATTGTAATAGCAACATCTGGTGCTACGGCATTTATGATTGAAGGTACTAACAGAGACAATAAAATTGATTATGTTAATAATAGGGCTAAACGATTGGCTGATAACGCAAAAGAAGAAGCTTTATATACCATGAGATATGAAGATTTACTATTTAGATATAATGAATTAAAGAAAAAATGTGATTAAGATATGGTGTATATAAAATTTATACTAGGACAATTAAAATTATTTGGAATGATTATATTAGCATTCTTTATGTTTCCATTTATAACATACCCTAGAAGAAAAGAAATATGGAACATGAAAGACCTACCACTTAAAAAATGGTATTGGAAATATTCAGATACCTCAGAGGGTTGGGGAACTGAAGAACAAAACTATCTTAACTCAACATATGGTGTCTATGAACTTGTTAAAAAAAGAGATGAGAATGGGGATTGGCAAGCTGATTATGAAAGATTTGGGACATTTAGTAAAATAAGAAAATGGTTCATAGCTTATCATTGGTTAGTATTTAGAAATGGGTGTTGGAATTATATCATTACTAACAAACCAAAACAAGGTGAATGGGAAAATGTAGTATGTAAAACCAATACTGGTGATGGTGGATGTACCACTTGGAGAACTAAAGTAAACTTTGGTAAACAATCAGTTACTTGGGAAGTTGATGGTGAAGAACAATTTAGGTATTCTTTCACTAAAAAAGCGAAATGGTACAACATACAAAGATTTTTAGCATTCTTTTTTAATTTATTTACACTAAAAATAGTGTGGCATAAATACTATAATTTTATGTGGGGAATGTCTAATGATAGATATTTGGTAAAAACAAGAACATTTAACGTAGAAGATAACTAATGGATTTTCATATAAACAAAAACGCAACCCTTCCAATCTTAAAGATGGAATTGATTAAAGATGGTAGATATACATATCGTGAATTTCATGATATGATTCAAAATAGTACCATTACATTTTCTATGGCTAACCTAGAAACGGGTGCTAAAAAAATAGGTCGTAAAACGGGTCTTTGTATTCTTAAAAATGAATATACTGGGTGTGATACTGAAGAATATTACATTGGTTATCAATTCTCATCAAAAGAAACATCTAAACCTGGAACATACGTTGGTAACTTCACATTAACCTTCTTAGATGGTAGTGGAGAACTAATCGTACCAATTCGTGAAGAGCTATATATCCATGTCTTAGATGGGTCTATTAAAAAATAATTACACATAATTAGTTGATTACTAAATAAAAAAGAACTTACTTTGTCGTAAACTATAACTAAACATGGCAGAGAATATTGTAAATTTTGATGAAATCGTTGATTTCTTAGAGGGTCGAGACCCACAAAAATACATTGTTAGCGTTGAAGCTACCTATGCGGATAAGGAGGTTACACTTGTAATTAATGACCCGTCTAAAAACAAAAAAGAAATTATAAAAGATAAAAACTATAAGCCTTTTCTTTGGCTTAAGTCTGAGGTATCTAATATGTTATATGATGGTAGTAGAAGTAAAACGGCTGCTGCAATGGAAAGATATGGTGTTTCAATAAGACCACTTAAAACTTCAATTGGTGATGAAGTAGCACCAGAAAGACTCGAAAAGGGTTATACATATATTGCCGAAAGTAAACAAAATTATGCAACACTTCTTCATTTCTTCAAAAACGGTGGTGTTGATGTTTGGGGTGAAGATACAAGAAAATTATTCGTAGCATTTAACCCAGTAGAACAATACTTAATGCAAACTGGTAAACGTTTATTTAAAGGATTTGATGATTATAATGAAATCCATCGTTTTCAATTTGATTTAGAGACAACTGGACTTGACCCAGAAACAGACAAGATATTCCAAATAGGTATAAAAGACAATAGAGGTTATCATAAAATACTAACAACCATTGGTAATTCACCACAAGAAAGAAATGATTCTGAAATGGAGAATATCATTGAATTCTTTGATATTATTAATAAACTTAGACCAGATACTATTTCTGGGTACTTTTCAGAGAACTTTGATTGGCCTTTCATCGAAACAAGATGTAGACTTCTTGGTGTTGAAATGAAAGATGTGGCAATTGCACTTGACCCAACTAGAAAACTTAGAAGGGGTGATGCAACACTTAAGCTTGGACAAGAGACTGAACACTACTTACAAACATACTTATATGGTTATCAAATTATAGATATAGCACACGCAGTTAAACGAGCAATGTCTATTAATTCAGATATTAAAAAGGCTGGGTTAAAATATATAACAAAATTTAGTGAGGTTGAAAAGAAAAATAGGGTTTATGTCCCAGGTAGTAAAATACATACAATATTTAAGGACCCCAGACCATATTGGTTTAATGATAAAGATGGTTCTTGGGGGTTAATTGAAAAAATTAAAGAGGGTGAAGTATTACCAGATAATGTTGAAACACAAACTGGGAAATATATCATTGAACGATATCTTCTTGATGACCTTTGGGAAACAGAAGAAGTTGATAAAATATATAATCAAGCTTCATTTCTTATTGGTAAATTATTACCAACAACATACATGCGTAGTTCTACCATGGGTACTGCTACCCAATGGAAACTTATTATGGCAGCTTGGTCTTACGAACAAGGAATTGCAATACCCGCTAATGAAAAGAAAAGAACCTTTACTGGTGGACTTGCAAGACTACTTGAGGTTGGATATGCTAAAGATGTATATAAACTGGATTTTGCAGCCTTATACCCTAAGATTCAAATAACACATAACATATTTCCAGATTTAGATATTACTGGGGTTATGAAAGGTTTATTAACCTATATAGTTGATACTAGGGATAAATTTAAAAACTTAACCAATAAACATAAGGCTAGGGCTAAAGAGTTACAACAAAAACTAGAGGAAAATAGAGATACCTTAGATGCAGAAACAATCGCTAAGGTTGAGAAAGCAATCATAAAACATAAGAGATTAAAATCTGATTATGATAAGAAACAATTACCACTTAAGATTCTTGCGAATTCTTGGTTTGGTTCGTATGGTGCTTCATATATCTTTAACTGGGGTACAGTTGCTCTTGCAGAAGAAACAACTTGTAGAGGTAGACAATACCTAAGACTTATGGTTAAGGAATTTAATGAAAAACATAATTTCAGACCACTAGTAGGTGATACCGATGGTTTTAACTTTGCAGTACCACCTAGTATGCACGATTATAAATATAATTGTAAAGCCAACCATTGGAAAACTGATATATATGAACCTGGACAAGAATTAAAAGGTTTTGATGCAATGCTTGCTGAATTCAATGAAGAGCACATGATTGGTAGAATGGGGTTAGATTTAGATGATGTGTGTGAATCAACAATTAACTTTGCTAGAAAGAATTATGCTAATGATATTGGTGGTAAAATTAAATTGGTTGGTAATAGTATTAAATCTAAAGCAATGCCAATTTATATTGAAGAATTTATAGATAAAGGTATTCCATTATTATTGGCAAATAAGGGGTATGAGTTTATTGAATTGTATTATAAAACTGTTGATGAATTATTTGAATATAAAATTCCAGTTGCAAAAATAGCATCTAAATCTAAGGTTAAAACAACACTTAGTAATTATAAGAATGTTTATTGTAAAGAAAAAACCAAAGCTGGTAGATATAAAAATAGACAAGCTCATATGGAATTAATCGATAGGGATGGTATAAGTGTAAATCTAGGTGATGTTATTACTTATGTTAACACTGGTACTGTCCAATCGCACCCAGATATTAAAAAAGTAACTGATAAAGAAACTGGTGATTTTGAAATTCAATTCAATTGTGAGATAATCCCTTTAGAACAACTAGAGAATAACCCAAACCTATTGGTGGATAATTATAACGTACCTAAATACCTAACGGCACTTAATAAAAGAATCTATAAATTATTGGTTTGTTTTGATGAAGAAATTAGAGAAACAATTCTTATTAAAATGAAAAGGGATAATAAAACAAAGGTTTATAAATTAGTGGATAGAAATGCATTTACTGAAAAACAATGTCAATTGATTTCTGGTAAACCATTTAAACCTACAGACCAAGATGAATATATTCGTGATTTAATAACTATGGAAGGTAAAGAAATTAAATTTTGGGATAGTGTTGATATGGTTCCAAATAATATGGATGAAGCCGAATGGGTCGATATAAGAGATGATTGGAAGGTTAGAATATCACAAGAGCGTTTAGACTCAATAGAGAACGAAAAGACCCTTATTGTTGATGTGTGTAAACATTTGGAAGTTCCAGACTTTGTACAATTAAATCAATTCAATGAATTACCAGAAGAGTTGACAACATTTGTATATGTGGATAATGACGATGATGGTGTATATCATTTATATTCTAGTAAATGGAAAGTTCCATTACACCCATTTGATATGTTCTTTAAATATGAAAATGAGGCTAAAGAGCGACAAGAGTTTTATAATACAATAACAGAACATAAATCTCAACATGAACTATATGAATTATGGTTAGAACATATAAAAGATGAACCAGAGGTTACTGTTAACTCAGAATACGTAGAGAGTATGAACCCAGACACCAATGTTGCTGAGGCAGAATTTGTACAAGACCAAATGGAACGACATGAATCTAAAACTGGTATTAGTGTTGAAGAACAAATAGAAGATTCTGAATGGAACTTCTAGTAAATAAAAAAGAGGCTAACGCCTCTTTTTTTATTTTACATACCATCCCATCGGAATATGTTTTAAATGTCTATTTAAGTTTTCAGATTCCTCGGCTGCTCTTTCAATCTGTTTGGTAGATGAAAGTCTTTCAAGTCTTAATTCTAATTTTTCTAGTAATACTTTTTTTTCTTCATTACCTTCACTTAGTAATGATTCAAAATCCATTGTTCTTTCTGCATTAAGTGTTCCAACGATTCCACCAAATTTACCCCTAGTTCTACCTAATGTTCTTTTAGCTTCGGCAACGAATAACTGCCTAACAAATGTTTTTGTTGGTTCGTTAAATGTTGAGAAGTCTAATTTAGATAATGGAACTTCATTGGGTAATTTAATAATATCTGGATTATCTAATCTACATTCATCAACATTCTCTGGTGTAGTATCATAATAATGATACCATACTTGACAACCAGATATGTTAATAGAACTCGAACCACCACCAGCTCCAACCCCACCAACACTATGTCCGAAGGATAATTTAGAACCAGGTGTACTAATTAAATGTAGTAGTCTTGTACCATTTGGACCAGCCGTAACTTTATGTACTAATTCACTTCTAAGAAGTCTATTCTTTAAGTTTAAATCACCCGCAGTAAGTAGAACATCATATGCTGGTGTTGAATAATATCCACCAGTTCCACCAGCACCATATCCACCAGAACCAGCACCAGTTCCTATTTGGCCAAATCCACCACCAAAACCATAATCAATACCCGCATAGTTTGCAAATAAAGCCATTTGTGTTGTGGGTGGAGTAATCCAAAGAATCTGGTTAATCTCCCTACCTGCTGGTATTTGATATACTTGTTTACCAACTTCAATGGTAACATAATCTTTCTTTAATTCCCAAGGACCCCTTTGTTGGAGACCAGTTTGTTTTGAATAAGCGTATGCGTATTGTTGTGCTAAATCTATATCTCTAACACTCATAGCGAATGCCATATCTGTTGTGTCTACATTTTTACCTAATACGGATTGCCATTGGTGTTCTATAAGCCAGTCTTGTACATATTGTGCATAATCCTCTATGGATATATCTAAAAGAGTACAAAGCATGTCATCCGTTATTTCAATCTTACGTAAGGGTGCACCCATCGATACACGAAATTGCTCAAATATTCTTAATTTATCTTCACTTGGTACAGCCATTGTCTTTTCTTTTTATATAAATATTAATTTTTTCTATTGAAAACGTTATAAGTCTACAATTCTATAAGTACATTGTATTTTAACACTACTACCACCCGATATTGAATCATCCGATGCTATAACAAGAGCTGCATTATCTATTATTTGTGGACCACTTAGATTTGCTTTTCTAAGCATTATATTATTAGTACTAGCAGTTAGTGCTAGGAAACCTGGGTCAAACCTATATTGTGCGGTTTCCGCAGTTGCACCCGAACACATTAAACTTACATCACCACCACCATTAAACGCTGGTGCTACATATGTTAATTGACCAAATGCGGTGAAGACTTCAAGAGCCTTTCCAACACCTGGAGCTGGCACTATTTCCATTGGGTTTGAACCTAAACTTCTTACTTCAGAAGCAGTCAAATCAAGTGTTGCAACACGCATTATTGGTACTGGTATTGAAGCTTTATAATCAATAATATATGGGTTTGAAGTAGTACCACTACCAGTCACACCTATATCACCAGCTCCTTGTATCACAGTTGTACCAGTTAATGTTACAGTTACATTATCAGTATTGGTAGTATCTTCTAATTCAAGTACACTAGTTGTGGTATTAAATGTAGCACCCGTAATTATTTGGGTATTAGTTGTACCAGAACCAGTACCACCAGACCAACTTTCTAAATAATTTCTTGTAACTAATACATCCGAAGTAGCACCACTAATAAAACTATTTGTCATTGTAGGTGCATATACACCACCATCACCCCAAACAACTAAACCATTTCGTCTAGTCATTCCAGAACCAGAAGTATAACCACCAGTAACTATCCCAGTACCAACAATAAACCTAGGGTTATTTAATTGTGCTGTATGAGTCGAAATATTAGCTACAGTTTGATTAGTAATATCTTCATTTGCTTGACCAACAATTGTACAAGCATTTGCACCACCTAATAAGAAATTACCAATTACACCACTACCGTGGGCTGCATATAGATTATTTTTACCACCAGAGTATAATGAATTAAAGACAACTGCTGTAGATAATGAAGCCCCAGAAGTACCAACACTACCCCTTTCACCAAGAATAACACTACTATAAATATTATTATATAGATTATGTTCGGCACCACCAATTAGGTTTGCGGCATTAAAATTATTGGTTAAACCAACAACATGGTCTTGCCCATACATAAGTGTATTATTAAATGGGTTAATAGTATTAGTACCAAATGTTACAGAATTAGTACCCGTACCACCCCTTATACTTGAAACACTAGTACTACGACTAAAATCAATTGCATTTAACCCTAAAGGACCGTAGTTGGCTGGGTCTCTACCAATTAACCTCCAACCATCACCATTTCCTTCATCTAAAAGTTCAAGCCCAGTGTTTGTAACACCAGTTAATTCTACATTATATGTTCCACCAGATTGTCTAGTAAATTCAAGTATTTCAGTTGTTGGGTTAAAAGTTGCACCAGTTGTATAATCGTCTGTACTAACTGTTGTACCAGAACCAGTTCCACCACTTAATTCAAGATATTCTTTAGTTACAAGTGTTCTACTATCACCAGTTGTAATCATATCAATAGTAAGACTTGGTGCAATTACGTCTCCACTTTGCCATACTTCAAGAGCATTAGAACGGGTTATTGCAAAACCTGGTGATGCATTACCATTTCTTGTACCATTACCTACTATAAATCTAGGATTATTATTATTATTAGGACTCCAATTAGGGGTAGCTATAGTAGAAGTTACATCCGCATTAGCAACCCCAACTGTTGTACAATAAGGGGCACTACCTAATAATTGAGAACCAATTTGAAAAGAAGAAAATCCAGCAGACATTTCATTTTCATTCCCTAATTGTCCCGTATAATAATTTAATACAGTAGGATATGTTAGGGTAGCATGACCTAATACATTATATGCTCCTATAACAACGGAATGGAAGGAAGTCCCTCTGGTTTCATTATTCTGCCCCCCTATAAGATTACCACCTTCGGTTGTACTACCACTATTAGCAATATTATATATACCATACATTATAGAAAAACGACTATTATTTCTATTATCTTCACCAAGTGTTAATCCATAAGTATTAGTAGAACCAAACACAGAAGATGCTCCAGTACTATGACTAAAATCAATTGCATTTAATCCAATATCACCATAATTTAATGGGTCTCTACCAATTAATCTCCAACCATCACCATTACCTTCATCTATTCTTTCAAGACCAGTTGGTGTTGCACCAGATGTACCACCACTATAACCAATTAAATATTCTCTAGTAACTATTGCTTTACCTGTAGGCTCAGCATCTATAAGAGCATTAGTTACAGATGGCAGTGTAGCAAGACCATTTTTTAATAGTATAAAAGCGTCACTTCTTGAATTAAAAAGTGTACCATTACCCAACCCAAATAATCTATCAGTTGCAACCCAAGTGCCAGCACTACCAGCTACAATAGTACCAAATAACCCTAAAGCTGTTTCACCATATGAACTAGCTGTATTATCATCACCACCAGCAAATGAACTAGAACCCGAAGCTATAGTAGCTCTACCCATCGAAAATGCTTGAGTATTAGTTGCTTGTGTATCAAGTCCAAATGCCGCTGCTCCAAAATCAGTAGCCCTAGTTTGTTCGTTAGCAGCAAAAGAAGCATCACCTGTTGCTTGAACGTCATATCCAAAAGCAAATGATGAATAATTACCTGTTATAGAGTCTTGACCTCCCGCAAATGATTCATTACCAGCAGCTTGATTATTCTTCCCAACAGCTAAAGAGTTCTCACCTGTTGCACCGTATACGGAACTAGCCCCACTTGATGATGATAAATCTATAGAATTAAGCCCAATATTACCATAGTTTAATGGGTCTCTACCAATTAATCTCCAACCATCACCATTACCTTCATCTATTCTTTCAAGACCAGTTGGTGTTGCACCAGATGTACCACCACTATAACCAATTAAATATTCTCTAGTAACTAAAGCTCTACCAGTTGCTTCTGCATCTATCTTAGCAATTGTTAATGATGGAGCAGTTACCTCACCATCACTCATAACAACCAATCCGTTAGCCCTAGAACCAACATTACTATCTGGATTCCAATTACCAGTACCAACAATAAATCTAGGGCCATAAGCATTGAAATTAGCAGTTTCCCAATCGGCAATACTAGTTGTTAAATCATCATTTGCAACACCAACAATTGTTGTACCAACACTACCACCAGAAAGTGCATGACCAAACATAGCAGAATCTCTACCCGCATATAGGTTAGAGTTATGACCAACTAATATAGAACTATATACTACTGCATCAAATAATGATGCACCAGGTGTTCCCATAGTAGATTTAAATCCATTACCAAATGAAGTATATATATTATTATAATAATTCATTTGCTCCCCACCAAGAATGTTATAACCACTATAATCATTAGTAGATGCACCAATAGCACTTGTACCAAACATTATTGAATCATTATATGGGTTATCATTATTTACACCAAATGTAACAGACCTTGTACCAGTAGAACCTCTTGTGGTTGAACTAGATTGTGTACTATGACTAAAATCAATAGCACCAGTACCAATATTACCATATTTAGTTGGGTCTCTACCTATAAGTCTCCAACCTTGTTGAGATGATTCGGTAACTGATTCTAAACCAGAATTAACACCACCAACTTCAAATGTAAAATCATTACCATTAATTTTATGAAGTGTTACACTATTACCAGATACAGTTGTATCATGTATTATTTCACCACGTAAGTAAATTTGATTATTATCTAATTCAACATGTGTTAACACACTCCCCTTGGTAACATCTGGAATAGGTGTTACCCATGGACTACTTAGTGCTCTTAAAATTAATTTATTTGTTGCCATTATCTTTTATTATAAATATGTTTAAAATTTTAATTATTTTTTAATTACCAGTTAACACCCCATCTACAGATTCTATATTCGCTAGAGGAACACTGTCAATTTCAGAAATTTGTGAGAATCGTACAGTATCATGTTCTAGTAAATCTGATTCAGTTACCTCTCTAAATTCACCTACAATTGTACACCAATCATCAGATATTCTAATAGACCATGACATCGTAACGGTAATATCAAAACCAACTAGATAGTATTGAGCACCATAAAGAGATATGTTGGCAATGCCATTATAAAGTGCTGTATGATTGCTGGACATCAAATTATCCGATGTATACCCATGAAACATTGCGTCAACATATACAGAATTACCATTCGCACCAATAGTTACGCTAGGTGCTGTTGAAGTTCCAGTATTTGAGGCTGTGGCGTTAAATGAGGAATCTTTTCCAGCACCAACACTAAATTGAGACACTATTAAAGTCATCTCATCATTATTAGGGTTATTTACGCTAATAGTATTACCAAAACCAGTGGCAATATCGTTGTTTTGTATGTACCACATCATACAACTACCCTCAGTAGCTGCATTACTATCTACAAGTGTCATATCGACACCATCATAAGTAACATCAGAGCCGAAAACTGAATTACCTTCAATTATAACGCTAAGCACTAATAACTTACATCCAGATAATGTAGTTATACTATCAGTCACTGGGTCTGCCGTACTACCTACGGTTGATATTGATTTTCCTAAAAATGTGTATGCCATTATACTACTTTTGTTATGTTATAACTAGGATTAATTAACATTCTATCTGACCCCAAACATACACCTAGTACTTGTACAACATCTCCCGAATCGGCAGGTGGTGTGTCAGTTATATCACCGTCAACATCGTCTAAATAAACGGTTTCACCCGCAGTTAAACCCGCTGGAAAATTAGAGAAGTAAGCTACCCCATGTACCAATACATCTACCTTACCACTAGTCTCTGTACTAACAGCAATTCCAATTGCTGGGTATTTTGAACCACCAGAATTGGCATTAGCTTTATCAACGGTTGATGTTGAACTAACATATACTGCATCTCCAATGGTTACATCACCAATCCCCACTGTAAAACTTATTATAGTACCAGAAGCAGAATTTGGTGGGGGGATTTGGTCCAATCTTCTGAAATCAGATAGTGCTATTTTTTTAGTAGCTGTACCATCAACAATTACAACCTTATCACTATTCTCCATGTTGAAATCATGACCCGTACTAAAGGTGGTTAATTCTTCAAAATCGGGTGTTACTGTTACAGTTGATAAAGTCCCAATAGAATTTATTGATGTATCTATACCAACACCACCAGTAATATCTAATATATCTGCATCATCTATTGTTCCATCAGTACCAGTATCAGCCCTAATAGTCCAATTAGTCATACCACCACCACCACCTAAATCTACTTCCACCATAGCACCAGTAGCAGTTACTCCCAACCCATAAGTTGGTGTATCACCAGTAAATAACCCATCACCATAGTGATTAAATGATGATTGTTTATTACTACTTTTATATGTGAAAAAAGTATTAGTATCAGTACCCGACATAAGCAAACTACCTTTTACCGCAGCTAATGAATACCCATCATCATCACCATCTGTCACACCATCATTTTCAATTATGATTTCCCCACCAACGGTAGAAGCATGTCCGTGAACACGTAATAAACCGTTGGTAACATCATTTTCACCAACTCGTAGTTCCTCATCGTTAATAAAAGTGAATTTAGCATTTCCTTGTATGGTGTTAGCGGTAGTATCCCCAAAGGCTACTTGCGTATCTGCAATGGAACCACCAATTGTCCCACCAAGCGTTTCTATCTTATCGTATAAAGCATTTTTTGTTGGTACTTCTAAGCTACCATCCCACCCTACACCATATACTTCATCTGTAACGGTTAAGTCAGTTTGTACAACAACTTTCCCAGTTCCAGTTGGCCAAAGATTAATATTAGCGTTAGTTACTTGATTAATAAGTGTTAAATCAGAGTTTCCTCCCGAACCATACCCTAGATAACCCATCAGTGTACCACCACCACCATACGAAAATGTCATATACGGAGTAGCTGTTACAACAGTTCCGTTGGTATCAACCAAATCAAGCATAGCACCCGTTGTGTGATTAATAGTTAATACCCCAGTAAAAATATCAGTAGTATCTAATAAATAATTTCCAGCAGCTTGAGCACCAATATCAGATAAGACTTCCGCATTACTTCTACTTTCCAATCCACTTGCAGTAAATCTTGCGTATTCGTTATCTGCAACACTAGCAGAATCTATTTTAACTATATTGGAATTTATAATACCAGTGGTAATTGCGTGTGTGTGTGAGGTTGCAGTTACACCATCTGTTGTAGCAGATGTAAGGGTACTTGGTGTACCCATTGTAACAGCACCCGTAGTAGATATGGTTGTAAAATCCATACCATTACCAGCGGTAATACTAGTTACTGTACCATCACCAGTTCCATAAACTAAATCATCATCAAATAATGATAATTGAATGTCGTTAAGTGCTTTTCTTTTTTGAACACTTGCATCTAATACAATTAATTCATCCGTACCAACCATGTTGGTTACACCCATATCGGGCATCTCACTTAAATCAACGGTTATTGTTGCTGTTCCAGATGAGGTAATTGGATTTGTTCCAGTTATATCAATACCCACACCTTCGGCAAGTGTTACACTTGTTACCGTACCAGCATTAGATGTCCATCCTTGGTCATTATTAAATATCCCTAATGGTATGCTTGATATTAATTGTCTATTTTCAACACCACCATTCTCTGCAATTAAATAATCAGTAGCTATTAAAGTTCCACCAACAGCTAGTTCACTAAAATCTAAACTAAACGTACTAGATGTACTAGGGTCATATGTTGTTCCAGCAATACCATTACCAGCAGTAAGGGTTGCAGTATAAGTGTTTTGGGTATCAGTCCAAGGTACGTTTATAACCCCTTGTCCAGAAGAATTTAATTGTAATCCATAAGTTCTTGATGCAGTTGTAGTAACTGTATTCGCAGCCGTAGTTTGAACGGCAGCATCTTCTAATTCAATACCACCACGTACCGTTGTTGTTGCAAAATCTATTTCAATGTCATTTGCATTGGCAGTAATACCAATTCCACCAATTACATTAAGTGTTGGGTTAATTGTCGATGTACCAGTTTGCGTCATACCAGCACCCGCAGTTACGCTAGTTACTGTACCATCACCAGTACCATAAACTAAATCATCATTGAATATACTTAAGTTAATCTCGTTTGCAGCTTTTCTTCTATCTGCACTTGCATCTAATACAATGAATTCATCCGTACCAACCATAGCGGCAGTCATGTCAGTTAATTCTGACATATCAAGTGTAAGTGTAACAGAACCAGAAGCTCCACCACCACTTAAACCAACTCCAGCAGTTACGTTGGTGATATCACCAGTATTTGATGTCCACGCTTGGTCATTATCGAATATACCTAATGGAATAGCACTAATTAATTGTCTTTCTTCAGCAACACCGTTGTGAGCAATTAAATGGTCAGTAGCCAATAGTGTACCACCAACAGCTAACTCAGAAAAATCTAAACTAAATGTAGTAGATGTACTAGGGTTATATGTTGTACCAGCTATACCCGTACCAGCAGTAAGGGTTGCAGTATAAGTGTTTTGGGTATCAGTCCAAGGTACGTTTATAACCCCTTGTCCAGAAGAATTTAATTGAAGCCCATATGTTCTAAACGCAGTTGTAGTAACAGTATTTGCAGCAGTAGTTTGAACGGCAGCATCTTCTAATTCAATACCACCACGTACCGTTGTTGTTGCAAAATCTATTTCAATGTCATTCGCATTTGCCGTGATACCAATACCACCAATAACATTAAGTGTTGGATTGATAGTCGATGTACCAGTTTGAGTCATACCAGCACCAGCAGTTACAGAGGTTACTGTACCATCACCAGTACCATAAACTAAATCATCATT
>Ga0208643_1000334_pt1 | contig 32160 bp, 45 predicted proteins | sample VirMetDEL_Nov_12_FD_184516 | JGI IMG/M metagenome (GOLD analysis project Ga0208643, IMG submission 184516) | Aqueous microbial communities from the Delaware River and Bay under freshwater to marine salinity gradient to study organic matter... | ecosystem: Environmental > Aquatic > Marine >...
ACGACAATGACTGGTGTTTGGTCTATCTATTAATTGGCGCATGGTGCGAATTCTCCATAATATTTTTGTTCTGCATTATGTCTAGCAATAATTGCATCTTGTTTATTCTCAAAAGTACCTAAATTAATATTTTTGCGATTAATTGTTATCTGTGCTACCCATTTAGTATGTTTAGCATATACTCCAGTAATACCCGATTTATTATTTGAAGATAGTGAGTTGTTTCTATTGTTTTCTTGAACCGTTGCTTCACGTAAATTACTAAGACTATTATTATGACCATTACGATCTTTGTGGTCTAATACATTAGGCAAAGTTCCATATATCATCAACCAAATTATTCTATGTTCATAATAACATGTATTGTTAATCCAAAGTTGTCTATACCCACGTTGTACAGACCCTGCTCGGTCACCAATTTTATTTCTATTACAATAAATTGACTTTATATATAATCCACTACGAGTGTCTCCAAAATCTTTGTATTCAAAGCGTTCATTGCAGATATCAATGAGTTGTGGCATTTTTATACTCCACTAAATTTGCTTCTTGAACTAGGGCTCCCAATATTTCATACACTGCTTTTAAGCCCATGAGTTTTTGATCTCTACCCATTTCTTCATCTTGTGGTAATTCAAGATCCATTAAATGAATGATAGAGTTTTTGATATCATTCATTAATGGTTCAAGACTACACCATGTGATTGAGTCTGGTCCTTTAACCAGTTTGTAATTTGTTTGTGTTGGATTCATTTGTTTTTTGGTTTAGGTTTTTCTTTATATCCAGCAGCGTATATTGCACGACCCTGTGCTTCTGCTTCTGCTTTTGTTTTATACATTTTACCAGAGGTGCCCCATTGATAAAATGTTTCTCCGTTTTTGCTTATTCTATGTACTGGCATTATTCTTCCTCTTGTTCTTTATTTATCTTTAACTGTTTAGTACAGACCAAACCATGTTTTTTAACTACATCAGGGTCTTGTACAGTAATACCGCAATCTTGGCATTTGAACCCCAATTCTTTCCAGTGTTTCTTTCTATCTAATCCATACAATGTTGCAAAATTTGTAGGTGGTAATTCATTTGGTATTGGCATATTAAATAATAATCCTCGTTGTTTTGTATCGGTGATAGAAATAATTCGTTCAATGCGGCCCAATGGCTTTTGACCGGGATAATCTGTCCAGTCTTGATCAAGTATTCTATAATTGTTTTGATGCGGTCTGCCTGACGAAGGCTTTTTGACTTTACCTATTTTTTTAATTTTAGGTCTAACTCTTTCAATCGCTCTTTGCCTTACTTCAGGGTCAGTGGAACGAGGTCTTCCGCGTTTTGGTTTGTTTAAGTCCATAATGATTATTTATTTTATTCATTATGAACCTGAGATTAACTTAAGTCTTGCCAGTCTTTACCATTGTACTTTAAACACATTTCCCAAATAGATTTCTTTGTATGCCAAACAATCTTATAACTGCCTGGCAAACAGTTTTTTAAGATTTGATCTATTGTGTCTAATGAAAATTCACGATTGACTATGTGAAGGATAGTTAACTGTTTCATTTTTTAGTCATTTGATTAACTATATCATCATGCAAATAATTAACCTTTTGTGTCTTATCGTTTGCTTTAAGCAATGCTCTTGGGTCTAGCATTTCCATCATTTCATCTTCAAGATAACTTTCGCTTTCTTCAAGATATTCATTAACTTGATCTGGATCTAAAATATGTTTGTACACTTCAAACAATGCAGGCAAATCGCTGATTAGCAAATCACTTGAATTTTTCTCTGACATCATTTCGCAAATATTATCCACATCAATTAATGTTTGAATTACTTCGCCACCAATATCAATTGTTTGCCAAATTTGACGTAATGATTGAATATTGTTTTCATCTATTGTTATGTTGAATACGTAGCCTTCTTGATAGTCAGCATGCTTTACGGTTACCAAACGAAAGATTCTTTTAGTCATTAGCGCACCCACAGATTTTCAGTAAACATTATGGTATCTAATGTTGAATTCTTTTGTAAGTCTATCTTTAAATCTTTGATTGCATCCACGATACCAACAAAGGTGTTAATGATCATTTGCAAGTGTTGGGCTTGTACTTCACTCAAGTCCCGTTGATTACCAAACATTGTGTTGTTTAATGTTCCGCTGATAAATGACTGCGGTGAGTTGTGCTTTTTAAACTTACTGTGAAATGGCAAACTTGAATTGGGCTTTGTAAACCATTTCACAAGATCCTTAATATCGGCATTTGTGCTTAATGAAAGTTCACACATGTAGGATTGAATTCCAATGATCTGCGCTATTAGGTAATCCCAATCTTTTTGTTCAATTGTCATATAATTTGTAGTTGCGGTTGTTTGTTTTAAATCGTAATATATTTGTATCATTATAGCACTCCCTATACTATTATTTAACGTATTATGGGTAAAAGTGTGGTATAAGGGTACTTTTTCTTACCTTTTCTTCTTTGAGTTTCGTTCTAAATGATACTGCTTGCATTTTTGTTTTTTAAAGTCTTGAAACGTTATTTTCTTATCCAAGCCCCGTTCAAGCCATTCTTGATGCCATTTACTAATCAGTTGTAAACTGGGTTGTTCTTTTCTAATACGTCTAACTAGATTTTTACTCAAGTCATTAGTTGGACTGATTGCTCCTGTAAATTTACCCGACATGTTGATTCCTTATAATAAACTGGCTCTGCCTACTCTAGCAGCATATAAACTTTTTAATTCCATTTCTTCGTTTGGATCTTTCCAAATGTTTGGATCAGAATTACAATGCGTAAGCATAATTTCATAATAACTTTCTACTGTATCAGAATCAATTGCTTGTGCTAATGTTTTAGGATCATACCAAGCCCAATCTATATGACTACGCAATCTAAATTTATCTGAGTTTTTTGATAGGTATACATTCTTATTAATAACCAAATAAGCATTATATTCTGTTACAGTAAATTTAGTTGTAGTATGCAATTTAATTGCATCATATTTTACTTTGTATCTATAATCTTTAAACCAAACACGCACTGGTTTCAGCCAGGGACTTCCATAGGGATTTGCCATATTATTCTTCCTCCTTAATATCTCGTTCAAACGCACCAGTGAAATCAAACATAGTTTGTTTAGTTGTTAGATCATCCGTCAATTCAATCACATAAGGTTCATCAAGCATATAAAGAACTGCTGTCATATGTTTACCAAAATCATAGATACCTATGATTGCATTTTTAAGATTAGTTTTATGTGCATCTTCAATCTTCCATCTTCTTGGGTTGTAACGTAATCTACCCGTAAAGAATTTTGCTTCTTTTGGGCAGTTAGCACCTATCTCAATTAATATATCAGTTAGATGTTTGTTATCAGTATTACGCAATGACCTAAATGTTTCATCAATTGAAGATGTAAGACTTGAACGTAAGAAAATAGAAAACTTCTTGTCGTTTTCATCTTTGATTGAAATGTATGCTGTCATTCTATCAGTTCTTTTACCTCTGCGTATTTCATTTACACTGATATTAATTTTATCGTAATAATCTTCCAATGAGATTTTTCTTGGGATATTTTTGGGTTGAACAATCTCTGGTCCATGATGCCTTGTTTTTGCCTTTGAATCACTAAGGGGTTTAGAGGAAATTAGCGCCGAAGGCGCTTTAACACTTTCATTAGAAGGGTCCGAAGGACCAGTGCTTTGCTGAAGTGTACTATCACTATTACTATAACTACAACTACTATTAATGTAGTTGTAGTTATAGTACACTTCAGCAGCATTTAATACAGGTTGGCTATTTGTTAATTTTGTCATTTGATTTATCCTTTATAATATGACACCCTAATAATCTCTTTTAGCGAAGATGATGCCCACTGCGCTAACAATGGGCATCCGATTACAAAGGTAATTTACGTCACGCTGGACTCTTAAAACAGCGTAACAGTATTTATGCATTGTATAGGAAATGCTGGCCTATGTCAAGTTTTTTTGCATTTTTGACAACATTTGGGTAGGTTGACATTAAATCCAATCTAACATATACTCACTATTCTTTCTTAATTACTTGGAGTTCAAAATGACTACTGCTCTTAAACATCTTCTTGATTTGCGTGAAATGATTGACAACCAAATGTTTGCAGAAAATTGCACAGAGGAGCAATTTTGTTTGATGGAAGATATGTTCATCACGTGTCAGTCTGCAATTGATGAAATTACACAAGAAGTTGTTGCGTAAATACAACATAGTAGGTTGACGATAAATCAATTGTGTAATATAATGTTTATTCTTTCTTAATTACTTGGAGTTCAACATGCTAGTTGCTACAAAGTCTCAAGACCAAATCAACACAGAATGTCGCAACCGTGAAAAAGCACGCCGCATTGAAGAAAAAATCAAGTTGCTTGAAGAATATAATTCAAGCCAAGATTTGTTCAATGAACTTGCTCAAGCAATCAATACATTGTCCAATGACGAATCAACTGATGACTTCAGCGTAGGAGACGAGTATAATTATGGTACTGACTATGAAATTGATTTATTGTTAGAACTCACCAGTGACTTGCGTTGGTTCACTCGTCTTGACAGAAAAGATGATGATAAAACTATCAATGAGTTCAATTTAAACTACTTGCGGGAATATTTTTAATTTTAAGGAACAAATGACTGATTCTATGTTTGATCGTCTTAACAAAAAAACTACTATAGAATTGCTTAGTTATATGGATGACCATATAGACAATCTTAATCGTACCCGCGGCAAAAACAGTTTAGAATTTATTGTTGAGATTGAAAATATATTAGAAATCTTGCGGGCTCGTGTTTGGCAAGAACTTGAAACAAGCGCAAAACTCATCTCACCTGATGAGGAATTCTAATGCGAGTATTATTAACCTTTTTGATTACACTGATTACAACTGGATGCGCTGGCTACGTTGAAATTGTTGGTGGCTATTATGATCGTCGCGATCCATGTCAGAATGCTATCAATGATCCCAACTGGACAATGCCAAACTTTTGTGGTGGCAGCCGCACAACACTTGTTACACGCAAAGTTGGTAATGTGTATTATACAAAGGTGCTGCCATGAATGATGAGTTGTTCAGTAAATTGTACCAATGTACAGTAGAAAGAACTTACCGAAAGGTAAACATATTCAGTCAAGTACCAATGTATGTTGGACCTAAAAGTAATCAATTGCCCTTTCAACAAGAAGATGTTGTTGCGATTTATATGCCAGAATCACGGGTAGATAAGTTGATCTGTGAAGCAACTAAGTCAGAACGGGAAAGAGAAATCAGAAAACAAAATCCTCAATTAAATGAATTGTACATACAATATCAAATGATGTTGAATTTGTACAAATAAAAAAAAGAGCAGACGGTAAAGTCTGCCCCAAAAATCTATTTTAGATTTTTAATGTAAAAAGAATGAACACATGATTATTTAAATGCTTGAAAAACAAATAGAGAATACTAAAGTATAATAGGAAAAGCCCAGACTTTTGATCTGGGCTTTTTTACTAACGGAAAGTATGAGGTTTAAAAAGGAAATCATTATGGCGTAATAATCTGCCCTCATACATAGATATTTATCTTCTTTGAGTTTCGTTTATTTTTTGTTCAATACGGTCCAATTGCTTTTGCATTGCCTCAATAGATTTACCATATGCTTCTTGTTGGTTGATTGACACAGCCAATTTCTTATCAACTGCACTAACCGTATCACTCATTGAAACATACCCTGTACCACCCAAACTACAAGCACCAATAATTATCCAAGTTAATTGGCTTGTTGAAAAATCAACCATTTGATTGCTCCTCCTCAACAACGTTAAAGAATGTGCGGGCTTCTTGTCTAGTGTCAAAGTAATACCAACCTTGTATTGGATAGGTATAAGTATCCTTTAATTCCACAACAAGCACGGTATTATCAACAAACGATACCATTTGTCCAAATTGAAGTTGATCATCAATAACTGCGTAAAATCCATTTTCCATAAATTATCCTGTAACTGTCCAGTTCTTTATTCTGGCTGCATGAGTATTTAGTTTTCTAAATTGAACCGATAATCCGCTGCCTGAAGTTCCTGGAAGTTTTAATGTTACATTATTTGTACTTACTGCGGTAACATAATTTGCATAAGTTATTGTCCCGCTTGAACTTGCAGTCAATGTGATTGGTGCACCACCCGGAGTCAATGATAATTTAAAATAGCCACCTGATCTTGAGTTAACTGAATAATAAGTTTGGTTAACAGTTAATCCTGGGTTAACAGTAAATGCTGTAAATCCAAACATGATACCATCGCCCGGCTCAATCGCATTGAATGATGGAACTTGAAATTCACTAGTTGAACTTAAAAAGTTTGCAGTAAGCGAATTAGTACCATTACCATATGCATACATACCAACTAATACTCCAGTAGTACTTGATGCATCAACACTATTAATACTAATAGTTGCTGCTGAAACAGTAACTGCAGTATCTGCACCAGGATTACTAGAAATAGTTAATGTTTGTGTAGTTGCTGCAACTCCAAGGTTCGCACAAATTGTTTCTAATGCATCTTTGTTTAAAAGGTTAGTTGCATAACTGTGAGTTAATTTTAATCCAGTAATACCAACTGCACTTAATGAAACCGCACCTGAAGTAAACGCTGCCGGTGAAGTTGTTACATTTGAACAATTATATGTAGGTATTGAAATTAAAGCAGGGCAAGTTGTAAATAATGTTGTAATATTTGTTGCCTTTGAAGTATCTAATCCAGGTGCTTTAATTAATGATGTACAACCATTAAACATATTTGTAAAATTTGTCATGTTTGCAGTATTAAGATCAGGCACTGTTATAATTTTTGACGTATTAAACATGCTTGTAGCCTGTGTGGCTTTTGACATATCAAATGCTGGAATAGTACTTAAGTTTTGAGTACTAGCAAACATTGAATTAAAGTTAACTGAATTGCTTGTATTATATAATGGAACTGAAGTTAATGCAGTACAACCATTAAATGCACTAATAAAAGTAGTTACATTTGCAGTATCCATAGTTGGTGCAACTTTTAAATTTACACAATTTGAAAAGGTACTATCTAAACCACTATTTTTAGTAGTTGTTAAATTACCAACAGTCTCAAGAGAAGTGCAACCACTTAAAAAACCAGTTAAAAAGTTTACATTTTCTAAATTCAAATCCGGAACTGTTTTTAATGAAATACAACCTGAAAAAGTTGTAACGGCTGCATTAACTTTTGAAAAATTAAAATTTGGAATTTTAGTTAATGATGTACAATTTAAAAACATATTTGTAATAGTAACAACATTGGAAGTATATACCATATCAAATAATGGAACGGTTTCCAATGCTCTGCATCCACTAAACATACTTGTAAAAGTAGCATTGGTTTTAGTATTATATAATGGAACTGATTTTAAACTTACACAACCTGAAAACATACTAGACATATCATTAGCATTAATTGTATCTAAATATGGTGCATTAACCAAACTTGAACAACCATTAAAAAATGAATTGAATGAAGTACTACCACCTAAATTTAAGATTTTAATTTGGCTTGCATCAACTAATTTCGTGCAAGTATTGTAAGCAAGTGCTAATGAACTGGCATTTCTAAAAGTAATTGCAGGAGCAATTGCCATATTATAGCATTGTGCAAACATGTTTGTTCCACTATCACATTGAGTTGGTATTGTTGGAAATTGTGATAAACTATAACAGTTTTGAAACATAGTACTTCCACCAAATGAACTTGCACTTGTTGGTGGTAAACTTGGCAGATAAACTAAACTAAAGCAACTTGCAAACATACCATTTGCAGCATTCCAATTATCAGGTCCAGCAAGAACCGGAACACTTTTTAATGCAGGCAAAGTCATAAACATATAATTGAAAAAACCTGTAGAATTTGCAGCAGTTTTTATAATTGATGCTTGCTCTAATAGTGAGAATGAAATAACTGGACTTGAACCCGCAATAGTATAAGTTGTTAAATTTGGAGAACCTACTGCAATATCTAACCATTTTGCTGTATATGCTGGAAGTGCAGGAACGTTAATAAACTTTTTATTTAAATCAACTACTGTTAACAATCCCGCTCCAACAGGAGTTACAGTAACAATAACTTGTTTGTAACCACGGGTTGAGATAGTTGAATTTGAAATTGTTGAATAGGTATAATTATATTGTGCAGTTGCTCCAGTTGCATAAGTTTGTGGTGCAGTACCATCGCCCCAATCAACCTGAAAACTGCCTGTAGGAACAGTTGCACTCAATGCTACATAATTACTAGCATTATCATGAACTGCATGTAATCCAACAAACTTTTGATCAGATGTTGAAATGGTTGGCAATGTTAGCCAATCACTTGGTCTTGTATAAGTGTTTGATGGGCTAGTTAAACTAAATGAACGTGAAGGAGGAATATCCTTTGATCCAATAGTTTTTTGACTTGTATATGCAACAGTCATTATGCAATCTCCGAACCAAACAATCCAAAAGAAACGTTTGCAGTACCTGCATAAACAGTAACAATATCAGTAGTTGCTAATGCAACACCAATTGTTAAAAACAATGTATCATTTGAGTTTACATATGTTTCATATACAATATAATGTTGCAAGGCAAGAGCAGCACCTGCTGGTCTTACTGCAACTCTAACTGTTGTTGTAACTCCTTGGTTACAAATTGTTAATGTACTTGCTACTGCTTGAGTAGCACTTGGTACGGTGTATAATGTGGTAGCAGTGGTCGCTGCTGGAACTACTTGACCTAAAACTTTATATGAACTAGCCATTTCTTTTTCCTTAAATTATTTTACATTCCTGCAAGCAAGAATGGATTGAATGTTTCACCTGCTCCACCACCGCCACCTGATTGTGCTACCCAAGAAAGATTTCCTGAGCCATCTGTTTGTAATACATAACTTGAACTACCACCAGCAATCTTGATTGTACTTACACTACCTAATGATAAGTTTGAACCATCAAATGTAACATTACTTATCCCACCAAAGGCACCTGAATTGTTAAATTGTAGTTGAGTATTAGCACCACCTGGGGTACCTGAACCACCGCCACCAGCAGCAGCAAATACGCCATTGCCATAAAGAACTTGGCTTGCATTACCATTTAAATTCACAGTTGCAATATTGCCTAAGCCAACAACATTACCAACTGCTACTGCATTTGCTGTTGTAGCAAAATTAGCAAGATTAACTGTACCACTGATATTTGCAGCATTTACTGAATAAGCAGTTCCTGCAGTGATTGCATAAGTTGCATTTGCTACAGTACCACTTACATTTGCACCCGTTACTGCATTTGCTGTTGTGGCAAATGTTGCAAGTCCTACTGCACCTGATACATTTGAACCTGATACTGAGAATGCAGTACCAGCAAAGTTTGCATAGTTAGCATCATAAGCAGGTAAGTTAATCCATTGAGTATTAAAATTAGTTGAATCTACTTTACTAAGAACTTGACCAGCAGTACCACCTGCAGCAACACCTGGACCAGTTGCACCAGTTGCACCAGTTGCACCAGTTGCACCTGTAGCACCATCAGCGCCTTTGGCTGCCATTTTAGTCCAATAGGTTGTATTAGTTGGTAAATTTGAAATACTTGCAACTTTATTTACATAACTCTCACCAGAATAAACAACCACATCATATGGAGAATAGAAATAATAATTAACCCAATCACCTAAAAATCTAAAACCTTGTCCAGCACTACCAGTAGCACCCGTTGCTCCTGTAGCACCTGTAGCACCCGTCGCTCCTTGAATACCTTGAATACCTCGTTCACCTTGAATACCTTGAATGCCTTGTGAGCCTTGAGGACCAGTTGCACCTGTAGCACCAGTTGGTCCAGTGTCACCAGTAATACCCTGAATACCTTGTGGTCCCTGTGCGCCAGTTGCGCCAGTATCTCCTTGTGGACCTTGTGCGCCAGTTGCGCCAGTATCTCCTTGTGGTCCCTGTGGACCTACAATTTGTCCAACATCAATCCACTGAGTACTATCCCAAGTATATAAATTACCAGTGCTTGTAACAACATAACTATCACCTTGAACATTACCAGTTGTTGGTAAATTTTCTGGAGTTGCAACTTCACCTTTAAGATTGATACCAATACCAGTTTCACCTTGAATACCCTGAGGACCTTGTGGGCCAGTATCGCCAGTTATACCTTGAATGCCCTGTTCACCCTGTGGGCCCTGCGGTCCTTGTGGTCCTTGATCACCAGTTGCACCAGTTGCACCTGTATCTCCTTGTGGGCCCTGCGGTCCTTGAAAGCCCTGTTCACCTTGAATGCCTTGTGGGCCCTGTGGGCCTTCAATACCTTGAGGTCCGGTAGCACCAGTTGCGCCAGTGTCACCAGTATCCCCTTTAATGCCCTGTTCACCTTGAATGCCTTGTGGGCCTTGAGGTCCTTGAGGTCCTGTATCTTTTGCAGTCCACGATAAATTACCTGAACCATTTGTTTGCAATACATATGAATTGGATCCACCTGCAACATGCAAGTTAGCAACCGCAATTGCGATATTTGCAAAGGTACCTTCAACATTAGCAGCATTCAAATGTGTAAGTTGTGAACCATCACCTGATAAGTTACCACTTACGCTGATGCCATTTGGACCTGAACTGATTGTTGAATTACCAAGATAAATTGTATTGCCACTTAAATACAAATCTTTCCAGCGATGAGTTGCACTACCAAGATTGTAAACAAGATTTCCTGTTGGAATCATGTTGCTTGATATATTGCCATTCAAATAAGTTGGCATATAAGCAGCAACGTTAGCATTGCCATATTGTTCAGGTAAACCAGTTAACTGACTGCCGTTACCAATAAAATAGTTTGCAGTAATGTTACCACTAACTGACATTGCGTTTGTAGTTGCAATTGATATATTACCAGTAGCATTAGAAACTTGAATATTATTGCCAGCAGTAATATTCTGAACACCAGTTGTACTGACTGCTCTTGAAACTTCCAATGAGATATTACTTTTCGCAGTGATGCTAACTTCAATGGATTTATTCTCTGAATTTATTGTTATTTGTTGAGCCATTTTAGTTTACAACTCCATCACTGCGAATTAAGAATAGCAAGAATACTTGCTCATCAAATGCTGGTGTTGTTCCAACACTTGGAAAACTTAGTTTAATTCTACCACTAAAGCAAACTGGATCATTGACTGCAATGTTTAGTTCAGGATCATCTGCCATTACATTCCAAGTTGCATCGTCAATTACAAGAGTAAACTTGCCTTGAGCATCAATACGATTGGTAATTGTCATTGAGATAGGTATTGCACCTGGATAATCAAAGATGTTGAATTCAAGACCATATCTGCCGTCTTGAAGATCAGTGATTGTTCTGCGGATTATTTGGGCATCAATCGTAACACCAGTTAAGTCAATGGGAGTTGTGACTCCATTAACATTGGTGCTCCAAGTTTGATTCCAAAAGTCTTTTTGATTGTACACAAGTTCTTGTGCTAAGATTTGTCCATCAAATCCCGCAACTTGGGTAAGGGTGTCGTTGGCGAATTTTGCCATTTTTAGTTCTCCTCTGCTGTCTCGCATGTTGACCCCAAATGCGCCACTTCGCATCAAGGGTGTCTATATCTATTTATGCTACGTTAAATTGGTTTGGTTACTGCATTCCAAACACTACTTGTATCAGTTAATGTACTTGAAGTTACTGCTATAGTAGGAGAAGTAAAAATCAAGGTGCTAGTTGTTAGTGAAATTGATCCAGTTGATAATGTTTGTGAACTGTTACTATATCTACAAAGATAAGTATTCGTCAAATATACAATTGCATAAACTCCACGTTTTGGAATAGCACCACTACCGGGTAATTTAAAAACCCAAGTTTCCAACGTTGATCCGGGTGAAGCAAACGTTGTAACATATAAAAAGTTATTTTTAAATGCAATACCTCTAGGATTCATTTCACGATTATCAACTGAGATTTGATTAGCAAACAATAATTGATCAGTTTGTGAAATTCCCATCACGATAGTTTTGGATGCACCAGCCAAACTAATCTCTTTTGTAATATATATGTTGCCGGAACTATCAAATACAGCACCTTTAACAATACCATCTCCAGTAATTTGTTTTTGTCGTAAAATTGTTCCGCTACTATTAAACACATAATAACCAGAATCATATACGGCACATACGTAATTGCCATCACAACTTAATGCAAATGTATCAGGAAAAGTAGTAGTATTACTTATTTTTTTTTGCCAAACGAATGTTCCATTTGAACTAAATTTGAAAATATAAGAACCAACTATCGCATCCTGATAAAAAGCATAAACATCTCCTGCGCTATCAACGGTAACACTTCTAACTGATCTAGATATATATTGACCAGAATTTGGCTCGGTTATGCTTTTTGACCATTGAACAGTACCGCTAGAATTAAGTTTTATAATAATCCCAGAATAAATTTGATTAGATTGTGTAAAACCACTTATATAACTATTACCATCAGAAGTACAAGCCACATCAATTGCATCAGTGTTTGATCCAAGATATTTTTGCCACAATAAATTTCCTGATGAATTATATCTTGCTGCAATTGCAGATACTTGCGAAGTTGTTGGATTTAATGCTTTACCAATTGCAACTACATTATTAAGACTATCAATAGATGAACTATAAAATGATGAATCTAAAGCAGGGGTAGGAGTGACCCTATTTTGTAAAACCTTATTGAAACTTACAATGCCTTCGCTATTAAGTTTTGTTAACAAGGCTTGATCTTGAGCACCGCCGGCAGTTTGTTCTTGATCAGTTGAAGGAAAATAAACATTATTATTTGAATCAACAAGAACACCAAATACTTGATCTATTTGTAGGCTAGTTGATCCAACAGTAATCCAACCTTTACCGTTAATACCTGCTGATAATCCCAATGCTTGTTTACTGAATGCACCGATTGTTGTTGTTAATGGCATATTTTATTTGTTATCTTAAATAAATGAATTGAAACTACCTAAGACAGTAAAAGCATTTGTAGCGGTTTTAATAAATGTATAATTAAAACAAGCAATACTATTTGCATAAAGAGAAGAATTGCTTGGGGCAGCACTATCAATATATTTTACAGTTTGAGCAGTCCCATCAATTTTTATTGATGTTGGCCAATATCTTCCAACACCCATAGTAGATAACAATGCAACAGTTACGCTTTTTCCAGTTGGAACAGCATTATCAAAAGTTACTATTGAATTGCCTCTGAAATTGATAATTGAATTTCCAGTAGAAGAAACTGTGTAAAATTGAACAGCACCATCTAAAATATTCCAATCAACATTACCTGTTAATGCAGCAGTTTGAATACTGGCTTTTTCAAAGCCTTGCTGAATCTGAGTTGTACCGTTAACCGAAAGTGTATCAAATATTGCATTACCTGTTAAACTTCCAATTACGCTTCCAGTAACAGATAAATTTGCAACACTTAATGTATCTGAATTTTTATCATAAGTAAAGCCAGGGTCTCCACCAAAGATACCTGCATTATTAAATTGTACTTGTGAATTAGCACCACCTGGAATTCCGTTACCTGGTAAAATATTACCTGCTTGTGGCATCCATGTTAAGTTACCTGTACCATCAGTTTGTAAAACATAACCATTAGTACCACCAGTAAGTTTAACAGTATTGCTATTACCTAAATTAAGATTGCCGCCACTATACGTAACATTTGGAATACCATCAATAAGATTTCCATTGTTGAACTGTAATGATCCAGTTGGTCCCAATGCTGCTAAAGTTTGGAAACTAATAATACCGTTGCCATCTGTTCTTAGATATTGACCATCACTGCCGCCAGCAATTCTAAGATCAGTAATTGCCCCCAAATTACCACCATTACTGAGGTTAATTGATTTTGCATCTACATTACCAAACAAAGATAAGTTACCAGTACTGGTTACATTACCAACAATAAGATTTCCGGTAGCATTGATTGAACCAACATTAATTGAAGGTACACCCAATGAACCAATTGCGCTATTGAAAGTAAATGCCATATTGCTTTCAAATAAGCCGGCATTATTAAAAATTACTTGACCATTGCCCGCTCCCCCTTGTGGAGGAAATGCAGCAAAGCCAGCAAACACAGTTAGGTCAGTTGAAACAGGATTAACTACCATTTGATTGGTAGCCACTGTCATTGTACTTGAGAATGAATTAACTGTAAATTGTAAGTTAACTTCAGACATTTTAGATGTACCTTATGATCAAGCCAATCGGTTCTTTATTTACATCACTTAATGAACTTAATCCATCAGTGCGTGTAACTGTAAGAGTAACAACTGCAAGCAATGCAGGACTTGCATCAATACCAATTGTCTGTGAACCATTGATTGTTGATGGGATATATAAGTATCCAACCCCTGCTGCTCCGTTTGTAACTGCTGCTGCTAACCCAGAAGGTGCAGTTGGTTGTGGGCTTAACAATGTTAAATTGGTAAGATTAACAGTAGTTGAAGTTGCAGTTGGACTATCGTAAGTTAATACAGTAGTATACCATTTGCACGTTGGTACTAATGTCCAACCTGTAATATTAACAGCGGCACCCGAACTATCTTTAAAGGTAAATGGAAAGGTATAACTCTCACCATTGTATATCTCAACACACTGAAGTGGAGCGCCTGCGATAGTTGCAGTTTTTGCGCCGTTAAGTAATAAACTCATTTTTATATCTCCTATTTGTATTTATCAACCCTTGAACTCTGTGATTGCAAGTGATTTTCTGCCTGCAAAAGTAGTTACTGGGGTTGATGGATTGTTTAAATTTCCTGCTACTAAAATAAACTTTACTGGAACACCTGCCAAATATGCACCTGTTTTTATTGTTGCTGCAACTGGAATATTGTTTGGCAATTGATCTTGTACTGCTTGTGTAGTATTATCATATGAACTATTTGGGCTTGATCCAAAGTTCCAAATTCTATAGGTATCCCAAAAAGCAATAACTTGAAAAACTTGACTTGCATCATTAACATCCCAAACTAATGGTGGACTTGTTATTACATTATTGTAAAAGATATTTTCGCCCATCAAATAAAACTTACCATCAAATTGTTTACAAAGATTATAAGTGCCAGTAAATGGACTTGGTTGACTTGTCCAAGTAGTACCATTACTTGAATAAACAATTTCACCTTCAGCACCTGCAGCAAAATTATCGTTATAAACATTAAAGTAATTTGCAACACCGCGCAAACTAGTATTAGCCGCACCCGTATATCTTACTGTCCAATTGTTTGTATCTGGAGTAGTCACGATCTTGCTAACACGATTACCACCTGCAGGATAACTATCACCAACTGCTATCCAAAGATTACTGGTTGCATTCCAAGTTAATCCATACATTGCAAAAGTACTGCCACCTGATGCATAACTGTTTGTCCAAGTTGTTCCATTGGTTGAATTTGCAACCAAGAAACTATTACCAATTGCCATAAATGTTGTGCCGTTAAATGCAACACATAATAATCCATTTTTGCTTGTTTGATTTAATCTTGTAGTCCAAGTAATACCATCTGAACTTGTCATGATAAAAGCAGTGCCACCAGTTACTGGACCACTTAAGATTCCACCAACTGCAACAAACAAGTTTAAACTTGTAACATAGATAATGTCATAAATTGTTTTGCCTGCAAAATCAGTTGGCGTTGTTGCTGCTGTCCAATTGTTATAACCAGTTGCGCTATAAAACATCTTGCCATTTGCGCCACCAACCACATACATATTTGGTTTAGCAGCACATGCATTTAATTGATCCGTACTAGTAAACACTGATGAATAGCAACTTAGTTCATGTGCTGTTGGATCTGGACTTGGAACAATTGCACCTAACATCATGATATTATTAGTGGTAACCATTAAGAAACCATTTGTTCCTGTACATAAACCACGAACAGTTTTTCTAAAATAATCATTTGCCATATAAACTTCTGAAACTAAACTGTTAGTTTGAGTTGCACTATATGCACTGATGCCAACATCAAGTTGTATCTGATTAGTTGCTTTGCCACCAAAGTCACTACCATTTTCTGCAGGAGTAATACCACATGTTAATACACTGCCTCTTGTATTTGCACTGTATAGTTTAAATGTATCTGAGTAAACAACTGCCTGACTTAAAGTTTGTTCGCACAATGTTCTTGCTGCTGGCTGAGTTGGTGCCCATGATTGGCTTGTTGTTCCACTGAATGCACTCTTTGTTGTTTGAGTAATCGCACGAACAGCCCAATAATAAGTACTTGGTTGAAATCCAACTACGCTAGTGGTTTCAATATCACCCGCAGTATATACAGGAGTTGTACTGTTGGTTTGTGTGTCCCACAATTTATAATTGTTATCAACTATAGTTGGAGTAGGACCATACCAAAACTCCATTGCAATCACACTACCTGGATTTGGAATAATACATTGCACATCAAATGTATTTGATTCTGTATTGATGTTAGTTATTGTTGGTGCTGCTGGTGTTCCAATTATTGTTGGATCAGTAATGCCTGTGTTTGCAGCAGGTTGATAATCATCAATATTGATATTTTCATATACTTGATTATTGTATTCAATTAAGGTTAAACTTACACCAAGTGAACCATCTTCTGCTTTGGCTTCTTGAACTTGCTCAACACGAAACAACTTATCTGGATTCGTTAGGTTCGCTGGGAATGGGCCCCAACCATATACTGGATGACGTACTCTAACAACATCACCTGCATCAATTTGAATACCCGAGTAGTCCATCCCAAAACTAACAATCAAGTCTTCACGACTTTGAATCAATCTGCGAGTAGCCAAATACTGTGCTTGAACCGAGTTGTTTACTAATGGTAACTGAACAGTAAGTTTATTGATTGGTTCATTTGGATTCTGATCTTCTGTTGGAAGATAAACAAAACTATAATCTGATTGATCTTTGATCTTGCTATTTGGGAACTGACTTTCAACAACATTGAATGAACTATTCAAATCAATTGGAGTTACATTAACACCGCTGGTAATGTTACTAGAATCAATAATAAACAAATCATCATATGTGGTATAATCCAAATAACTTTGATTCATTACCACTGCCCATTTGGCAACACTTTCATCCCATTGCAACCAACTGTCGCAACTGTCAACCATTGTTTGAAGATTCTGTAAGCAAGTTTGACCTGTATTAACTGGGCCATTAATACGATATCTTGGTTGCGTTGCGCTTGATCCATCAACTGCTTTATAAGAAATCAATTGATCACTATAAGTGTTTAAACTTTCAAGGCTTCCTGCATCAACTAAACTTGTTGGAATACCACAACCATAACGAGCATTGGTCAAGTAATCATAAATAACTTCACCTGGCTTTGTTAAACTATTTGTTACTTTGATTTTAAACTGATCAAGGTTAGTGATACCTGCATCTTGATTGTAAATCATTTTAACAACCGCAAATGCTGTACGATACATAGTTGGTGATTTACCAGTTGATGTATAACGTGAACTATTCCAACGTTGATCAGGAGTAATTTGACTATCGCTTAATAAGTTAATTGCAGTAGTTGCAGTGTTGGCACCTAAACTACTACCATTACGATATAAATAAACTTCAAGATAACCTGCGCATTTGGTATCAGTTTCCCCATTGCTATTGATCCAAGCAGTTACTTTTGTTTTATCTGCTCCACCAAACACCAATTGCTTATCACCCCAAAATATATCAGAATTTGTTAAACTATTTACATTACCCAATGAAAGAGTGCCTGTATCAGTGACTTCACATAAAGCCATAACCCACCACATGGTCTTTTGATCTGTGCTGATCTTAGCATCAACTAAGATTGGACTTACAAATGCTGAACCATAAACAATACCTAACTTGTTATCAGTTGCTGGACTTAATTGAATTCTTGAACCTGCTTGTGCTGCTGCACTTGTACCTGAAGCACTTGGAGAACTTGAGGTATCACGTTTTGAAATCAAACTTGAAATCACGCTGGTTGCAAGAACACGAACTCCCAAGTTAACTGCGGCTACACCAAATGCTGATGTAATACCAACTGCTCCTGCTACAAATGATGCTATTGCTGTGAATATAGGCATTTAATTTATTCTCCTTGATACCAAGTTTCTTCTATCTTCTCATATCCAAATCTTGAATAATCAAGATCAGGACTATTTGTCATTTTACTTATTGTCCAAAAGGAAAGCATTCCTCTATTATGTAGACTTCTTGCATGATCACTATATTCCTTAATCAAACGATAGCCTGCTGATGAACCTCTATGTTCTGGTTCAACCCAATAACTTACTTCTTTCAATACACGAATTGATTCATCCCATATATTTAAGTCAATTACTCCCAGCAACATTCCAATTGGTTGATTGTCTTTAACAGCAATCATGGCTAAGCCTGCACCAGCGATAATATGACTAACAACTTCAAGTAAACGTTCTCGTGTACATGAACTAAATCTTTCAACTGGTGTTGCATCTTTATAATGCATTAACATTTCAACTAAATGATTAATGTCATGCTTGGTTGCTTGTCTAATTTCCAACTTATTTTCCTTGATTGGTTACTGCTGCACCAAAGTCAAAATAAGCATTTGTAAGATTTGGCACATTGGTCATTGTAGTATCAAATGTTGATGGAGCACCTTCATATTCATTCCAATGATTTGGACTTGTTTGTCTACCAGCAATACGATTTTCTAATACTGTTTTATATGAACTGCAATTAACAACAATTGTAAATACATCATTTCTATTATCGGTATCTAAATCTTCGCTGATTGTATAACTTGTTATGATACCATTGAATCGTAATACAGTATTTACCAAATTATAATTGTTATCATAAAAGCCGCGATAAACTTCAATCAAACTACCTTTAAGTTTGGTTGCCATTACAATGTAAATGTTCTCGCTTCCAATGCCACTTAAAGTTATAGCAGTATCAAAACTGGTAACACGAATATCTCGTTGTTGTGAACCAACATTAAGCAAACCACCTAATGCCAAATAAACTGTACCATTGATGGTTTCATTTTTATAACTTGAACTAAAAGTATAAACGCTGGTTGTATTATCCTGATTATAGATAGTCATTTTTACAAATTCAGCATTCAATACTTTTGAAGTATTATCAACCTGTGGAATGTATGTACTCATAGTATTGTTTGTTGTGCGCAGTTAAGGCATTCAGTGCCTGTTAATGGATTACCACATCCATCACACTTTGGTTTCGTTTGTTCAAATACATCACCAATTGATTCTGCTGATGAAGCAATTGCTGGTTGTGCTACAAAACTATGACCAAACTCTCTTGTTGGAAATTTGATCGGTGATTCATTTGAAATCATTGGATCGTCTATTAAACTTATCATGCTAACCCCACATATTCATATAGTTCAAAATCACTTGACCATTCAATCAATGCATTACCTGTTAACACATTGCCTTGGTAAGTTGTTCCGCCTACTATTAATTTATACGTAGGCATGTTGGGGCAAAACATTCTGAACTGACAAGCGTTACCAACAATGATTGAATTGCCACCTACTGGATTTGTTAAGATGTTTGGTCTACCAGTTGTTACTGTAACAGTACCACTTGATCCTCTTACAACTTGCGAACTAACTGTAAATGGGTAAGGGTTGGTTCCAATCTGAATTAAATCATTTGGCTCAAACAAAACTGCTGTTGAGGGCAAGACTGGCAAGTTAGTTAATGTCAACTGATTACCAACAAAACTTGAAACAGTGATTGTATTCAATTGCGAAAGAGTTGCAGTACCTTGATAACGAAAAATCCAACTTAATGATGGCAAATTGCTAAATGTAATTATTTCAGGCAAGACACGATCTAATCTATCAACTGCTTCTAACACGCTACGAGCAGTACCATAACGTAAATTGTTTGGAAGTGAAACTGTAAAGCGCCATGGATTAGTTGTAGGTGTTTCACTAACTCTTGGGATTTCATTTCTTGTATATTGAATACCAACCATCTTACGACGATTAATCGTAAGTTGATTTGAATTGTTAATTATTGTTTGTAATGACATTGTTTATCCTTATCTTGCTCTATATGGTAATTCTTTTTGCGCTGCTTGAACAGTTCCAAGCAATGCTCTACGATTTTCTGAGAACATTTGAGCAACTGATTTGCTATCAATGGCACTGATATTATATGTATTATAGGTATTATTAACAGCACCACCACCATTTGGAATGATTGTTCCAGCAGTCTTTGGTATAAACATTTCAGGTCCACGTTCACCAACAATACTTGGCTTGTTTACTGGAGGATTTCCACCATTTGCAAAACCAAGTAATCCTTTACCAAAGTCCCAGGCTGTACTTAAAAAATCACCAATGCCGCCACCACTTGCAGCAGCACCTGCTCCACCTGCTGCTTTACCAATACCACCCATTGCTGCGGCAACTGAACCAATTGCATTCTTTAATTCTGCTTTCAACAATTCTTTAATTAAACTGTCAACTAAACTCTTGAAACTGATCTTACCATTATCAACCAATTGATTGATTGCACTATCAACAAAGTTAGTAAACGCACCAAACTGTTGACTTGCTAAGTTGGCTGCATTAGTTGCTTGTGAAACATAATCATTAAAGGCTTTGTTCCAACCAGTTGAAAATTCACGTGAATATTTGTATTGTTCATCACGATTTCTTTTAGTCATTGCAATTTGTTTATCGTAACCTGCAACAACTTCATCACTCATCATCTTTTGTGCGTCAACTGTCAATAAGGTATTATCTCTTATTTCTTTTAAAGCCTGATTGCGTTTTTCTTCAATATCAAAAATTTGATTGCCTGTTTCAATTTGGTAATCATTCATACCGCGCATTGATTTTTCTAAATCATACCGTTTTTCAATTGTTTTATTTGCTTCTTGTAGTGGTTTAACAACTGATTTATAACTTTCAGTTAATGCTTCACCTTGTTTGGTTGCATATTCTTCCATCTGATTGACTTCTTCAAGTCTGGCAGCAAATTGATCAAGAACCATAATACGTTGTTGATAGCCATCAGTGGCAACTTGCACACGCTGGATATCAGCAGCAAGACCTTCTTTAACCTTTTTGATTTCATTATCATATGCAGCAATAACCTTTGGACTTGCATTCTCAGTTGAATTTAAATATGCAATTTTGGCTTGAGTTAACTTATCAACCTCTGCTTTATTTTTTGCAGTGATATCAAGTTCAGCACGTTTCATTGCAATTGCATAATCACTCTTACCAAGTAATTGAGTTTCTGCATTAATTGTTTCAATTGCTGCTTTATTTTGAAGTTGGTATGCTTTACCTAATTCACCAATTGCTTTTACTTGTTTTGCAGTTGCATCAATTACTTCACGCTGAGCAGCACCTTGTTTTTTAATTTCTTCACTACGTTGCCCATGAGTTGAATTCTTCATTGCCTCTTGCAAACGTCTATCGGCTTCAGCAGCCTTATCACTAAAGCCAGCAAAGTTTTTAAGTTCTTTCCAATATAAGGCTGCTGCGGTTGCGGCTGCGGTAAATACTACCACAACTGATTGCATCTTTGTTCCGATATAAGCAATCCATTCTCCGACTGCTGGGAATATAGTAACCAAACGACCAAGTTGAACACCAACCCATGCCATTGCATCAGAAAATAAAGCGCCTACTCTAGAAACAGTTGTAAAACGCAAACTTAAATTCAAAAATACACTTGAAACAGTTTCAGCGGCTAAACCTAAAGTTGCTAATCCACTTGCAATTGCTGCAATTACTCTACCAAAAACAAATAATGATGCTGCGGCTGCTGCTATAATTAATAAAAATTTAACAACATTTTTAATAACTTCAATGCTGGAATTCAATCCGCTAACCATATCAAGCAATGGTTCAATCGCACTCAATAATGCAATTTTAAAATCACCGATTGTTTTTTCTAACTTGTCTTGAACAGCAGCGGCTTTTGCAATTGATGCTGCATATTGTTGACTATCAATACTGGCTTGAGCAAATCCAGCACCAACGCCTCTGATATCAACACCTCTAAAACTTTTACCTAATAAATCAACAGTAAGACCAAGTCGTTTACTATTACTATCAATTTTGCTTAAACCATCAATGGTTCTCTTAAGTAAATCTTCTTCACTTAATGTAGCAAGATCATTTAAACTTATTCCAATTTCATTAAATGCATCTTGGGCTTTTGCACTACCCTGAGCAGCATCATCAATTGTTTGAACTAATTTTAATAAGCCTTTTTGTGCGCTATCAACTTCACCACCGTTTGCTTGTACTGCTTTTCCAAATGCCAACACAGTACCAACAGCAACATTACTTGCAGTGGCAACGTCTGATATTGCATCAGCATATGATAGGGCACTTGATAATAAAGAAGTAAAACCAATACTTGCTACGGCAGTTTTAAGACCACCAAATGAAGTTGTTAGTTTACCAAGGTTTTGTTGTAATGATGTTAAATTTCGTTGTGCTTGTGATGTTTCAACACCAACTGTATAGGTTAAATCAGCCATGAATTATTTTCCTGTTATAATTTGTCTACTACGTTTTGCGATAAAATCTTCAGTAGGCTTTGACATACCATGTGGTGCTTGTTTACTATAACCTTCATCCAAACGTTGAGCATAAGGATAAGAGGCTTTGATTTCCTCTTTAGCCTTATTGAAAGTTGTTTTTTTACGAGCATTTCCACTTTTTACAGGAGTAATATCTTTATAAAAATTGAATGCCTCTTGTGGCAATTGATCCAACTTCTTTTGTATCTTTGCAAGACTTGAAGTTATGTTATCTTTAATCAGCAATTCAAATTTTATACTCATTTTAATCCCTTACTTTTTTTATCATCTCAGCCATTTCGTCAACAGAGAAATTTTCTGCGACCTGACCGTTTGCTTTCTTTTCATGATAATTGTAAAAACTTTTTGCAGCATCAAGGATATAAAGATCAAATGTTGTTGCTGATTCTAACACATGACTTGGTAGCATTTTGTAACGTTCTGCTATCGCATCAATTGTTAGAATCAGGCCCATCTCTGATCCATTAATATCAATTTTGCCGCTGGTTACTTTCCCAGCATCTCAGTTACTTTAGTAATTGCTCTCATCAAAACATTAGTTGGAAGCATTACATCATCGGTAAGAACGGGTTTACCATTCTCATCTAAGATTAGGGTTTTTACAATATCAATTATGTTACCAGTATTTTCTTGTGTTGCGCTGGCCAATTTCATAAAGATGTCCATTGGTTGACGATCCCATGTATGGAATTCAATTGGCTCTTTAAATTCTTTGATTGTTTCTGCATCATCTAGTTGCACTAGAATCAATTGCGGTTTTGCGGTTAGTTGTGATAATTTCATTTGTTATTGTCCTCTTTTAATTGGTTTAATAAAGCAATACGAAAACTATTTTTCGCTTTTAATTGCTTAACTGTATTTAGCATTTCTTCAAGCATGGGTGCTTGCTTTACTTCATCTGCTATTAATGCATCTAATTTTTGTTCATTTGTTTTAATCCAAACTCTGTCTGGTTTTTTGTCCTCATTCATTTGTTTTCCTAAGATAAAAAAATAGGGATGCGTTTAACATCCCTATTATTAAGTGTAATTAAACTTACACTTTACCAACTGTTAGTGGACCATCAACAGCGATTGTTAATGGTGTTACCCAAACTGGTGCGTCTGGACTTACTGTTGGAGCCAAGTTTGTTAAGAACCCAGTACCTGAATAGAAGTAAGCATTTGCGCCTACGCCATTCAAATAAATCTTGAAGTCAACAGTTTGTTTGTTGATTGAAACACTAGCAACACCAAGTGCAGCCGCTGTATTAGCAGTTGCAGTTACGTTACCAAAATATGCTTCATTGTCAATAACAACGTTTGTTGAGATTTCATTATCTGCTGGTGTACTTAATTTACGAGTATCAACATCACTAAATGTAATGTAAGAATATACACCAGTACTGTTAGTAACGGTAACATCTTGCACAAACGGAAGTGCTATTGATACGCTTGAATTTGCAAGGTTAGCCCCTACCAATCCAATGTGAATGACTGGTTGTGTACCAGTCGTGTTAGTTGTAATGCGTGCCATTGTAATTTCTCCTTGTGTAATGGTTTATTGGAATTCTAATCTAGTTAAACTAAAACTATAAGTTCTGTATTCTGCTCTATTAAGATAAGTTTGCTGCATGGTATATTCACGTTTGTGGTATCCATTCAATAAAACATTATCATTGATAATATCAGTAATTGCTTTCTCGGCTTTTGGTTTGTTAATATCATCTTGAAAGGTAACCAATATGATAAACATTTGGTCACTACTTTCATAAATGTTTCCTCCATAATTTACCGCAAGTGAATAAGGTGAACGATTTGCCTCAGAAGGGTCATTGATATATATACCATGACGATTTACTTCCTTGTTAACCGCATACTCTTGAAATATTTCAAAACCCGTTTTAAGTTTTTTGAAATACTCAGCCACTTGTTCAGTCGTGATTAATGGACTTGCCATTTAGAAATATCTCCTGTCACCCTGAAAGAAATCAACGTCTGCTTGATAATTTTCTTCAAGTTTAGAAATAAACCCATCTTGAAACAAATCATAGAAGTTTGATAGTTGTGTTGCCTTTTCGTATTCTGTGAGATAGCGAGCAATGCTATGATCATAGTTTACTTTATCAACTTCATTGATGTTTGAAACATCGGTTACTAAACTTTCGTAAAATATTGCAATTGCTTTAAAGCAATCCAAACGAATTAAGGTTTGATCTGTTTTCACTAACTGACTTGGATTGAATGCCGAAACAATCTTTCCTTGTGCATTGTTCTTGAAATACCAAGCACCCCAAGTATTTTCTACATACTTTGGCCACCAACCAAACTCCAATTGATATAAAATCTCTTGTGAGCCTACATGAAAATAAGTGTCCCAATCAACTCCAAGACTTGCAGCACGTTTTTCAGCCGCTGGGTCATAGAACTGAATATCAGTTACTGTTGCTGTTGAAATTCTTTGAAATGGAACACTCATTTAATTCTCCTATAGTATTTGTTTGCTTTGATTAGACTGTGAACAATTGAACGTTAATTGCACCACCACGACGCAAATCACCTGCGCCAGAACCAAAGTAACCAATACCAGTTAACCACATTTGCAATCCACCAGGCTTCTCGCCCATCTTGATCTCAAGACCCTGTTTCATAACAGTGTAAATTGCTTGATCGCCAACATAGCCACCAACAAGAACTTCTGAACCTAAACCACCTACTGTACGAGTAGCAGTTGATAAGAAGGTTGTGAACATTACCATGCAACCATAGATGTTTTCAATCTTGCCGCTTGATAACAATTCGTTACCTAGATCGGATAGATTTGAACCACCGGTTTGACTAATAGCACCACCAGTTAATTCGCCTAATAGACGGAACTGAGTATCTTGATCAAGGATCAATGCTGGTGAACCTGGTAGACGAGCCTTTTTCCAGTTTAACTTAACGTTACGAACTAGTTCTAGAACTGAAGTTGAAGTAAAGCCTGGCTCAACTGCTGTTGGGGTTTCACCAATTGCCATTAGATCCATTGCGCCTAGTTGCTTAACACGTGCGAAACCATCAGCACTTGTTGAATAGTATTCATTGCCTGCATCAACTTTGAATGACAAGAATGCGCCAGCAACACGTTGATCAACTTTCTCTGCGAAAGATTCACCTAGTTCAGCACCAAGAGTTGCTGCTAAGTTGAATGCGGTTGTGAAACCATAGAATACGTCAAATGCAGTTGCTGCTGCTGTTGGGCTAGCAGTAATTGAATTTTGACCTAGTGCTGGGTTTTGCTCTGAAGCATTACCAGAAACATTACCACCACTACCAGCAGGATTGTAGTCCTGATATGTAATTGGAGCGAATGTTGGGATCTCAAATACGTTACCTTGAGTTGGAGTAACAACTGTAGTTAAGTTAACTAGACCAGTTGACTCGTGTACTGCACGAATAGCGAAGTTTGCAATTGCTTTTTCAAAGCCGAAGCCTTCGTCGTTTGAACCACCTAAAATATAAGCCATTTTAATTTTCCTTTAAATGAATGTTGGCAATCAGAATATCTTTTTATTTACCATAGAATTGGAAACTTGAATGTTTGTACCCTTTAATCCAACGTTCTTTCCTAGACCATTTCGTTGTGCCCAAGCATTGAATGCTGCGGGGTCGCGAGTATAATCAGGGATAGCATCGTCGGGAGCACCTGCGAAGTTACCTTGTCCTGGTCGTAAACCTGATCCACTGTTAGATATATTCTGTTTAAGAAGTTTAGGATTACCCTTTGCAACTTCTTCTACTAACCCTTGGATCGTTAAAGGCGTACCATCTTGTGAGTATCGTTGTTGACCTTTAGTGTTTATGATATTATAAGTACCATCTTCATTCCATTGAATGTTAGACTTTACTTTTGTCATAGCATAATCAGTTAGATCACTGTCAAATTTCTCACCCATTGCACTGCGAATATCACCATCTAATTCTTTCTCACGAAGAACTTGTTCTTGGATTGCAAGTTTTGATTGCAATGCGCTAAACTGTTCTTGAAGATCAGTAGTAGTGGTTCTACCTTGCTTTGGTTGATTATCTACCTTTGGTTGTGCGGAACCACCGAGTTGTTGACCTGCGCCAACTCTTGCTGCCCATGCTGCTGCGGCTTCAACACTATCAAACTGTGTCCCTGCTGCTGCACTTAGAGCATTAAGAATTCCCTGAGTTTGAGCCTTACGGATCGCACCTGGGTTTACTTGCGCTTGTCCTTCAGTGTTTTGACTTGCATCAAGGTTATCTGCTACCTGGCTAACGTTGCCAACGCTATTAATTTCGTTTTTGAAATCACTCATTTTTTAAAGTTCCTTAGTTAAGACTATAACGGAGTCACCGATAGGATTAATTTGTTCTACAAACAGTATTTATCTTTTTGTATTTACTCTGGTTGAAGAGTTGCCCTCAATTGCCAATGCCACTTACCATGCTGGCTTTGTCTATCTGCAATAAAGTTTGCAATTCCATTTTCTCTTTCTTTTGTTGCTTCATCAAACAAATCTTTTAAAAATTTAAGGATCTTGTCATTGTCTTCCAACAATTCTTTAACCATTAAATTTAATTTTGGTATCTTGGTTTGTTCAGTCAAAATACTCAATTCTGCAAAACGACTTAATGATCCTGGAGCAAATTCATCTAATGTTCTGATGTGTTCTGCAATAGTATCATGTGCGCTATATGTGTCTGTGTAAATCTCACCAAAGAACTCGTGAAATTGACTGAACAACATTCCTTCTGTGTTCCAGTGAAAGGCTTGCGCCTTTGTGGTAAAAACTATATTGGTTCCTAAATATTTTTTTAATGAATCTGCTAACATGTTATCTTCCTGATGCTTGTCCAACCAACTGATCTGCCACTGGATTGTAACTTGACTGACCAGTATAAGTTATACCTGTTCCTAAGCCCGAATAAAGTTCTGTTTCTTCCATCTCATCGGTTTCTTGAGTTCCTTTAATTGGAACTTGAATACCTAAATCGCGTGTATAACTTCCCATGTGTTCTTCTGATACAATATCTTGATACTCTTGTGGTAACGTTGGCATTGTCGCGGTTACATATTCATTTACTTCTTCAGGTGGGCAAAGCAATGCAACTAACTCTTTAACAATCAATCCTTGAATGATTGGATTATCACCAGCAAGAGTTTTTGCATGGTTCAATAATGCCAAACGATAATCGGTATCGCTTGCTTCATAATCAGTATCATAATGCACTTCACCAGCCCAACGCATATCCATAAATCTTGCAGCAAAGGTCCAAATTTGTTCTTCACAAATTTCCATTAATCTGGCTTTTGCTCTTGCAAGTTTATGAACATTACGGCGTTCTTCAATCATTGATACACCAGAAACTGCTGTAACAACATTCTTGCGTAAGCCACCAAAGCCAAGAAGTTTTTCTAACTGTTCAAGGATATCTTGTTGTTTGTCAATAATCATTTGAACATCTTGAGTATCAATTTTGATTGATTCAATTTGTCCTTGGGTTGCTCTTACAATTGCACCTGCATGTGCTGGCACTTTGATACCTAGATCAGCACGAATGATTGTTTTTGCAAATTGAATTGATTGGTATGCTTCGCACTCTAATTTATAATGCTCACGTTGTGCATCACTTGCTGCATCAATATCACTGATACCAACATCAGTTCTACGTGGATCTCTGCGACCATATGCAATGAAACCAGGGATAGCCATACCAGGAGGAAAGGTACCTTTGTCTAATAATTCTGCAGGACCTTCTGAGTTGTTGTCTTTTATAACTTTCCAACTTTCCCAACTTGATGGAGTTGTTGAGTCACCTAAGCGATATATTTTAAAATATACACAATCATGTTCTTCAAACTCTCTAACCTTAACATACTTTAATAATTGACGACCACCATAGAATTCAAAGTTCCAATCTAACACATCCATTGGACTTACAACGCACACATATGGACGACCAAGATTACCTTCTTCTTGTTGAGGCATATCAACAAATACCCAAGCATAACCAAATATACTTGATACTTGACCAACTTGTTCCATAACACCAGTTAAACTGTTGTTGGTCATATTTGCATCTAATTGCAAAAGTTCAGCCCAGTCAGTTAGTTCTTCATCAACTGGAACACCCTGCGGAGTTGCAAATCTTAAGTCACGTTTTATGCCCGGTTCAAATACATAATTGTTTAATGTATCAACGATATAACGGCAAATAGGCTGTGCAACAGTATGAGTGATTACATCAATATGAATCTTTTCATCTTCGCTTGGGCGCTTCTTACGTGCTTGTCTTTTGAATGCTGTTCCACCAAGATATGCCAACTGATAGTCGGCCATTGTTTGGTAGATCGCAGTGTAGATTGCGCTGCGATGTAGTAAATCTTTGTTCCTCATTTTGTTTCCTTAAGTTTGCATTGATGCGCTATTGCCAAACTGGCACCGCAGATAAGTGTAATCATAATATGTATTTAGTCTTTGTAAAAATTAAACCTTTTGGCTACATTTATCATTATGAAACCTTCCGAGGATACCTGGAATACCATGATAACCACAGTGAGGACACGTTTGAAAATATTTAGGGTTTTTACTAACAACACCAGCACTGCCTTTTTTGCTCATGCTTTCCCCTTTATTCTTATAAGTTCCTGCAACTAAATGATCAGGATTAACACAATCGTAATTGTTACACACATGATGAACAACTTTGCCCTCTATATCTTGACCAATAAGTTTTAATGCAACACGATGGGCTGTTTGCATTTTGCCTTGGTATCTAAAGAATCCAAAGCCAATGTTATTCTTTGCTGCTGTCCACAAATAGCAATCAGTTACTGGGTCATGTTTAATATGACTGTCAAAGTAAGATTGATAATCTGCTTCTGTTGCATTTCTTGATCGTGTTGCCATAATGTTCCTAAGTTATTTTATTTATCATTAAAGATAAATGATGAATAACTTTACCAAGTTTGGTAATCATTTTCTTGTTCACCGTCTGTGGTTAATAATTCTTCCCAAGTTGGACCACCAGCATAAAGAGGACTAACTGGTAAATGTTCGCCACCAGGCTTCTTATAAAATCTTGTATCACTGGTAACATAATCTTGTTCAAGCCCAGTATCATGTCTAATAGGAAACAAGTGATGAATCAAATATCGTAAACTATCTCCCAAACCATCTATATGAGCATAGGCTTGTTCAGTATATTTGACTAACTTTTTACGAGTACCATCTTCAAAATGATAGGTTGATAATGATTCTAATAATCGTTCATCATCTGGATTAATAATCAGTCTACCTTGATTGATAAAAGCATTTGAGGTATTGTCTGTATCTGCTATCAATGGATTACTATTACGATTGTTTATGATTGCAAAGCCATACTTTTCAAGAATGGTTCTATCAGTAATACCAAACGCACTGGTAGTATCTCTGTTTACTTGAGTACCTGACATATCAATTACACTATTGATTCTTCTTCTTGGAAAGTCTTGTCTGATTGCTTGTGCGATACCTTCAGTTGAACAATCATTGATGGCATATGATTTTAATATTTCAATCTCACCATTAGGTTTATAGGGGTTCTTTACTTGAGCAACCACAGCGCACATTACTCGCTTGTTAAAGTCATGCCCTGAATATAAGTCGCCACCAAGATCAACAACAGGTTTGCAAAACTTATGTTTATCCCATGCATAAAAGAACTGATCGCTAATCGTTTCAAAACTGCACATGTAATCACTGGCAAACTTCATTGGACTTAATATCTTTTTCTGATCAAGAATATACTTTAAGTTACCTGCTCGCATTTGCTCATAGTTATAATGCCTAACTATAAACTGATCTGGCAGTTTGTTCGCTGCTTTGAACAATGAATATAAAGGTCCATTACCATGTGGGGTTGATATAACAATCAAACGACCTGCACTATTTGGATCATTAACTGATGGGCGAAGTCTATTGGTTATCTCTTGTAATGAATCTTCAGTATACAAACTTGCTTCGTCTGCAATCCAAATTGAAGCATTCATACCACGAAGATTTTCTCTTTGTTCTGCACTTTTGCAACGGATAAAGATATCATTGGGGAACCTAATGGTCATGTTAGAATTATTAATATCCTTATCGGCAATATTAAAGTATTCTTTACAAGTGCGCTTGAGTGGTTCCCATATTAATGTTGAGATCATGCCCATGGTTGGAGCAGAGTAAACGATATCACGATTCATATGATACTTGGGATCACTTGCAAATATTGGAAGTGCAAGTGCTGCAAGAAATGTTTTACCTGATCCTACTGGAACAATGTTGATTGAATGTTTGCGAGTGTTTAACCAATCATTAAAGATTGTAGTTTGCTCACCATACAAATTGATTGGATAAGTTTTCATTTATAATAGAGTGTTTGACTTCCACTCTGGAAGTTCTACTGGGGTAAACACCAATTGAACTTGCATTGTTTCACCGTTGCTGGTAACGTCTAATGCTTGTTTATCTGCAATAACTTTACTTAGGATCATGTTCTGATATTTTTGAATAACATAAAGATCACCTGATAAGCGGGCTCTATGATAATCTTCAGCAATACCCTGTTCAAATGGAACATCAACTTGAGCGATTGCATCTAATAAACTTGTGGCTGATAACTTTTGGGTTGCTCCAAGTTTGCGCCCTGAATTGGCTCGTTTTCCCCCACGACCCTTCTTTGGCGTTTGATCAATTTGATTATTTTTCATAGGTGTTTCCATAGTTCTTTTCCTACTTTGTTTTGGTGGTCCATCTGCATTACTTCTATTGAAACTCATTATGTTATTTTTTGCATTTGATTCCATTAACAATCGGGATTCAAGTTTGCGCATATCTTTGCTTTCACCCGTTTCAATAATTGAGCGTTCCCATTCTTCTGGGTTGGCAAGTATCATGGGCTTTACTATTTCACTTGAACAAATGTATCCATCATTGATATGACAATCCTTAGCGGTACGTGAACCAATGTACCACATACCAGTTGGTTTATGAATCCATTTGTAAACAAATGCTTGGGTCATGCAAATACTTCTACATAGTCTGCAGGATTATCTTCTGGATCTAACCCATCCCACAATGTATTATCTGCTAATCTGCGAAACTTTTTTGCACCTGTATTCTTAAGCAAATGTTGATTGTCTTTGCCCCATTGCAATTTCAATTGCTTGTATCTATTATCACCAAGCATAATCTTGATTTGAGTTGCAGCATCTGTTTCTGACCAGTTGGCATCCCATTTTGAGTCTTTGATCTTTTCAATAAACTCCAAGCAAATATCTAATTCCATTTCGGAAAGATACTTGGAAAACTCAACAATCATTCTGTCTAATGCACGACAATGGCTGGTGTTTGGACGATCAATTAATTGTCGCATTTTTATACTCCACTAAATTTGCTTCTTGAACTAGGGCTCCCAATATTTCATACACTGCTTTTAAGCCCATGAGTTTTTGATCTCTACCCATTTCTTCATCTTGTGGTAATTCA
>Ga0208643_1000335_pt1 | contig 32155 bp, 39 predicted proteins | sample VirMetDEL_Nov_12_FD_184516 | JGI IMG/M metagenome (GOLD analysis project Ga0208643, IMG submission 184516) | Aqueous microbial communities from the Delaware River and Bay under freshwater to marine salinity gradient to study organic matter... | ecosystem: Environmental > Aquatic > Marine >...
TTTGAGTATCCTCTCAATCAATTAAAAAAAGAATGGAATGGTCTCAAGACTTGTCCAGAGTGCTGGGAACCTAAACATCCTCAGCTAGAGCCGCTTCCTCATGTAATGGATCCAGAGGCTTTATATGAGCCTAGACCAAACACTGATAAAGAAGTGGGTGAAGGATATGTAGTTGTTATCTATACAAATATTTATGAACAACATTACATGAGCTCAGATATTGTAGGATCAAACTTTTTGGTTCCACAATCAACAGGAGACATTGGAACTATAACTGTCAGCACAGATGGATCAGTATCGCCAAGCCCAAGTCCTACTCCGAGCCCAACCCCATCTCCATCTACAACAACTTATACTGTTACAGTAGCAGATTACTTGGGATCAAATTATTTTTATATAGATGGAGCTAGAACTCCTACTTTATCTTTAACAGAAGGACAAATATATAAATTTGATCAATCTGACAGCACAAACAGCAACCACCCATTAAGAATTTCTACAACCTCAAATGGAACTCATGCTGGTGGATCTGAGTATACAACAGGCGTTACAACAAGCGGAACTCCCGGAAGTTCAGGAGCATATACTCAGATAGAAGTTGCATCAGGAGCACCTACGCTTTATTATTACTGTAGCAATCACTCAGGCATGGGTGGCCAATTAAATACTTAATATGAGCAGTCCTTTAACATTATCAGAATTAAAAACGTTAATTCAAAACTATGTGCAAAATAGTGAAACTACTTTTGTTAATACTCTTGATGACATAATTAAAAATACAGAAGAAAGAATATTTGAATTAGTTCAGTTTGATTATTTTAGAAGAAACGTACAAGGATCCATGAGCGCTGGATCTAGATTTTTAACAGCTCCAGATGATTTTGAATTATCTTTTTCTTTATCTGTTATTGATGCCAATGGAGACTATCATTATCTAGATAAAAAACATCCCAGTTTTATGCAAGAATACGCACCAGATCCAACAGACTCAGGAGCAAGAGGCCTTCCTTTGTATTATGGTGACTTTGATAAAAACTTAAATACTGGAACAGAAGAAACAAGTTTAATTATTGCTCCAGTTCCAGACCAAAACTATACAACTGAACTTCATTATTTATATAAACCCAATTCTTTGGTTACAGACACAACTGGAACTTGGATGTCTGATCATGCTAGAAATGGATTGTTGTATGGCTGCTTAGTAGAAGCCTATATATTTATGAAAGGCGATGCTGATATGATGGGTTTATACGAAAACAGATTTCAACAAGAAATGGCTAGGCTGAAAAACAAAGCTGAAGCACGAGGAAGGAGAGACGAATACAGATACGATTCGCTTAGAACAACGGTTACATAAAGGAGAGAGAGAAAATGAAACCAATCAAGAAGCTTGAAGGTAAAACTGTGGCTATTGTCGGCATGGGCAGTAGTTGGTTCGATTATAATTTAGCAAAATCACACGGTGCACACTTTGATGAAGTGTGGGCTATCAATTCAGTAGCATCAGTTATATTTCATGACAGAGTATTTATGATGGATCCAGCGTCTAGATTCTTAGATACTGATGATGCCGGGGGACAAACTGATAGTATGTCTAAACTTCTTACAGAACACGAAGGCCCGGTTTATACATGTGAGTTAGATGATCGTTGTCCTGGCCTGGTTGAATATCCTATTCAAGAAGTATTAAGTGCATGTGGTTGTAATTATTTAAACAACACAGTTTCTTATGCAGTAGCATTTGCTGTTTGGAATAAAGTTGCAAAAATAAAATTATTTGGAATTGATTTTAGTTATAAAGGTAATTTACATTTTGCTGAATCAGGCAGAGCATCTGTAGAGTTTTGGTTAAGCAAAGCTATGAACCAAGGCATTCAAGTTGAGGTTGCGCATACAAGTTATTTGCTTGACACAGCAGTTCCCGCAGATGAAAAGCTTTATGGTTATCATAGGCTAGATGATCCTTTGGTTGTTATTACAGATGAGAATGGAATATTGATTGCTAAAAAAAGAAGTCAAGTTGTTCAATACAAACAAGAACAAGAGCCTGTTTTGATGGACAGGAATGACAGCCACCTTAAAAAAAATAAAGTAGGAGAGCCTAACAAATGGTAATGAGTTATAAAGCTGGTCCAGAGCTAGGAGTAATAGAGGTTCATACAACAGATGAAGGAGGACACTCTACTGAGTTTTGGGCAAAGCGTTGTATAGAAAAAATGATTCATGTTAGTGATGATGCGCCTGAAGAAATAAAAAAACAGGTTCAGACCTACAAAGACAATATAGAAAAACTTATTGAACTATATATGCAAAATGCTATAAAATCTGATAGGATTACAATTAATAATCAATTAGATAAAGCAGGCTTAAAAGAGGCTGCCGATTTAATTAGGAAACTATAATATTATGGCAATTACATCAACACTTACAACCAGCTTTAAAAAAGAGCTTCTTCTTGGCAATCATAATTTTGCTACCAATGGAGATGCGTTTAAATTAGCTTTGTATACTTCATCAGCTACTTTAGGAGCTACCACAACTTCTTTTACCACTACAGGTCAAGCATCTGGTACTAACTATTCTTCAGGTGGAGGAACTTTAACTAAAGTTGCACCTACAAGTTCTGGTACTACAGCTTTTACTGATTTTGGTGATTTGACTTTTAGTACCGCTACTATTACTGCTAGAGGGTGTATGATTTATAACAGCTCTGACAGTAATAAATCAGTAGCAACAATTGACTTTGGTGGCGATAAAACATCTACCGCTGGAGACTTCACTATTGTATTCCCAGCAGCAGCAGCTTCTACAGCGATTATAAGAATCGCCTAGCCTTAAATGGCTATCATTAACGGTTGGGGTCGAGGCACCTGGGGGCAATTAACCTGGGGCGAACCCATTCCCGTTACCCTTTCAGCGCCTTCAGCGGCAACATCTGCTTTAGGTACTGTATCCGTTGTAGCTAAAGCAAAAGTATTACCTAGCGGTCTATCAGCAACAGCTACTAATGGCGGTCTTGCAGTAGAAGCGGGCGGTCAAATCGGAGTTAATGGATTTGCTGGCGTATCAGCGGTTGGAACCCCGACAACTGTATCTACTAACAATATTAGCGTAAGTGGGCTAGCGGCCACATCTGCTCTAGGTGCGCCTGGAGTAAACGGTCAAGCTGTAGCATCAGTTGCAGGACTAACATCAACTCTTGGCTCAGTATCAGTAGATGTAGATGGTGAGGCTAATGTTGCAGTTACAGGCGTAGCAGGAACAAGTGCTATAGGAACAGCTAGCACCATTACAGATAATAGATTTAATGTTAATGATCTTGTTGCTCAAATGAATGGATCTGATCCGTTTGTTAATCCAACGGTAGCAGCCAAAGCAAATATTTCTATTACAGGCGTATCAGCTACAGGAGAACTAGGCCATATATTTAAATGGCAAGATATTGACGAATCCCAGACGCCTAATTGGACAGACGTAGCTGCATAATTTAATATACAATAAGCAATTTAAAATGGCATAATAAATGCTCAGAGGTAAGAAATGGCAACTTATGTAAATAATTTAAGACTCAAAGAAATCGCTACAGGTGACGAAAGCGGAACTTGGGGTACTTCTACAAATACCAACTTAGAATTAATTGGTGAAGCTCTCGGTATAGGTACTGAAGCTATTACCACCAACGCAGATACTCATACAACTACAGTCGCAGATGGATCAGCAGATGCTGGTCGAGCCATGTATCTTAAATATACAGGCACGTTAGATTCAGCTTGTACGATTACGATTGGTCCAAATACTATGAAGCGAGTTCAAATAATTGAAAACGCTACGAGTGGATCTCAAAATATTATTATTTCACAAGGCTCAGGAGCTAACGTAACTATTGCTGCTGGCAAGGTGGCTATAGTTCAATTAGACGGAGCAGGTGCGGGAGCAGCAGTTTTAGATGTGCTTACCGATTTACAACTTTCCGACAGTTTAACTTTAAATGGCCCAACGCTAACGATAGGTGATGCAACAGCCGAAGATACTAAAATAGTATTTGACGGTAATGCTCAAGACTACTATGTAGGACTTGATGATAGTGCTGATGATTTGGTTATAGGTCTTGGTTCAGCAGTAGGTACAACTCCTGGTATTTCAATAGATGAAAACCAGTTTGTTACTATGCCTAAAAAAGTTACAGCTTCTACTTCAGCTAATATTAGCCAAGTAGCTATTACCTCAAGCTCTAATGCAGTAGCTTGGGACGCAAGAGCTGCCGCAAACGCATATCATGTTACAACTGAGAACACCACGTTTTCGGCCCCCAGTAATGCTGTAGAAGGTGCAATTATTTCTGTAGAAATAGCACAAGGCGGTACAGCCAGAACAATCGCTTGGAATACTGTCTTTGAATTTGCTGCCAGCACAGCTCCCACGATTACAGCTACAGCCAACAAAACAGACATTCTATCATTTAGATACAACGGATCAGTTTGGCAAGAAATCGGTAGAGTTCAAAATCTAGCACAAACCTAATATGGAAACGCTACAGCGTACAGCAAATAGAGGAAGCCTATCTACTGGGTATGAGATTGATAACTCTTGTAAGTTTGAAGCGTCTAATGATGAAGCCATAGTTACTACTAACCAAGCTTCAGGTAACCAAAGAACTATGACATTTAGTGCTTGGATTAAAAGAACCAATGCTATCACTTCTGTAGCAGAGTATATTTTTGGTGCAGGCGAAACAGTCATGAGATTCAATACCTCTGAAGCGTTACAACTTTACACAACAAGCTCAACATATTTAGAAACAACTCAAGTTTTTAGAGACACAGCAGCTTGGTATCATTTAGTATGGATTATGGACACAACAGACTCCACAGAAGCAGATAGAAATAGAATTTATGTAAATGGCAGTAGGGTTACATCTTTCAGTAACGCATCCTATCCAACACAAAATACTGATTTAAACTTAGGTGGTCAAGGAACAAGTTCAAACTGGCTACAACTTGGAAGATGGTATGCTGGTGGTAGAGAATTTAATGGCTATATGGCAGAAGTTCATTATCTAAACGGAACAGTTGCAGAACCATCAAATTTTGGTGAAACTGATTCTGATAGTGGTATTTGGATTCCTAAAGAATATACAGGTGGCAATTATGGAACTCAAGGGTTTTACTATAAGTTTGACGATTCTTCAAACATGGGAAAAGACTCAAGTGGTGAGGGGCATGATGCCAATAGTTTAGCTAACATCACAGCAGCCGACCAATCAACTGACACACCTACTAATAATTTTACTACTTGGAACACAATAAGAAGATACAATCAAGGCACTACACTTATTAAAGATGGCGGAACTGTAGTAGAGAATAATTTTTCAGGCGGTTTCAGTTCTGTAAATAATAATATAAGGTTAGGAAAGGGTAAGTGGTACGCCGAATTTGAAGTTTTAGAAAGTGGTAATTATTTGATGAATGGAAATGTAGATGCTGATTATATTGATGAAAGCCTTAATGGTGATTTTTACTTAGGTTCATTATCTAATAAAAAAGCGGGAGCAGGATACTACTCATCAGGAACTACTGGCAATGATGCTATTTACTACGAAGGAACTTATACAAGTTCAGGTGTTACAACTTCAGCAGGAGATGTGATAAGCGTTGCTATGGATTGTGATAACAATAAAGTTCATTTTGCTGTAAATGGAAGTTGGACAAATAGTAGCGACCCTGCCAATAATACCAATGGTTTTGCAATGACTGATGCTGAACAATATTTTGCTTTGGCTTCTATTGGGGATAAAGACTTTAAATCTAACTTTGGTGGTTATACAGCAGATACAATCTCAAGTGCAGCGACAGATGCCAATGGCTACGGAACTTTTGAATATGCACCACCATCAGGCTTTTACTCTTGCTGCACGAAAAATCTTGCAGAATACGGATAATTAATTATGGCTTATACAACAATAGATGATCCATCAGCACATTTTCAAGTTTTTACTTATACAGGTAATGGTTCACATCCTAGAAACTTAACAAATGATGGTAACAGCGATTTAAAACCTGACTTAATATGGACTAAAAATTTAACAGACGATGGTACCAACCATGTATTAGCTAATTCAACAATGGGTTTTGATGCTCCTAATTCACCAAGTGCAGGAGGACAACTAGCCACTGATTCAAGTGGTGGTGTAAATACTCCAAATGCAACTTATGGTTATGTATCTGCAGCTTTGACAGATGGTTTTACAGCAGCAGCAGGTGGAACTAATGGTGATACTTGCAATGCAAATGCTAAAGAATTTGTAGCATGGCAATGGAAAGCTAATGGTGGCACAACTTCTAGTAATACAGATGGTAATATTACTGCAACAGTACAAGCAAATCCTAGTGCAGGATTTAGCATTGTATTTTATACAGGTAATGGAACACAAACAGGAAAAACAGTAGGGCATGGCTTGGGTGCTGTTCCCAAAATGATTATCTCTAAAGATAGAGATGGAACATCCAATGTACCAACTTGGCGTTGTTATCACGAAGCAATTGGTAATACTAAATATTTACAAATGCCCCAAAATGATGCAGCATCAACTTTTAATGATTGGGATGATACAACTCCAACATCTTCAGTTTACTCAGTAGGTGGTGCAGGTGGTTATACTCCAACAAATACAAATAATACAGAATATATAGCTTATGTTTTTGCAGAGGTACAAGGTTTTAGTAGAATTGGAACTTATCCAGGAAACAATAATGCAAATGGTCCATTTGTTTATTGTGGATTTAGACCTGCTTGGATACTTATTAAAAAAACAAGTTCTGCAGGAGATTGGAGATGTTGGGATTTTAGAAGAGGGGTAAATGGTGCAACAAACAGAATACGATTAAATGCTACAGATAACCAAGATGCTGGTGCTGACCATCTTGAAATTTTAAGTAATGGATTTAAATTAAGAAGCACAAGTTCTTCTTCAAATAGTAGTGGAGATTTTATATTTCTTGCATTTGCGGAAAATCCATTTGTAACATCAACAGGTATACCAACAACAGCTAGGTAAAATAATTAATTTGAGGTAAAATAAAATTATGTGGGCATCAGTAGATACAAGCGATAACGTAACCAAGGTTTATACAAGACCAACAGCCATTACTTATGGGGATGTAAATTATCCGCAAAATGTAATGTCTTCTTGGTCAAATGCTGAATTAGCAACGATAGGAGTTTACCCAGTTTTTGAGGATACAAGCAATTACCAAGACCCTGCTTACTATATCAATACAGACGAAACTTTTACTTATTACGATAGCGTAAGTGTAAGCGGTATAACGTATACAAAAACAGTCGTAGGAGCTTACGGAACAGCAACGCCTAAACCTTTAAATGACACAACAACAACCGATCCTGCTACTGGTGAAACAACAACAAGCCCAGGCTTAAAATCAAACGCTATTACAACTCAACAAAATCAAGCTTATGGCTTATTACAACCTAGTGATTGGTATGTGGTGCGTAAGTCTGAAAATGGCGTAGCTATACCTACTGACTGGGATAACTGGAGGGAGTCAATAAGGACTACTTGCCAAAGCCAAGTAACGATGATTAACGCTTGTACAACGGTTCCTCAGCTACAGGCTTTGTATGTGTATAACGATGCAACGCCACCAGTTAGACCGTTACCTGAGTTCCCACCTTCACCTGACGAATCTTCATAGGAGTAAATTATGGATATATTAATACCATTAGCAATAGTAGTAGTAGTTTTAGCTTGGTCTGTAAAAAGATTCAAACCTGAGATTTGGAATAAAGTTACATCTAAATTTAAGCGTTGAATGAGATTGTCAAAGCTATTGAAACCATAGGAATACCAGCAGCAGGAGCAGTTGGTTTAGGTTATTTAGTTTGGACTCTTTTTAAATCTCTTATAGCAGACATCCACAAAAAACTTGATACGCAACATGCCATGATAGTGGCTCTAATAGATCGTATCCGCCAAATGGATAACGATATGATTCGTATTGACGCTATGGTTAGAGCGGCCATGAATCTACCACCTGATGTAAATCGTATAGCTAGATCTGACGGTAAAAAAGATACTAGAAAAGATTAGTTTTTTTAGTATATAATTCTTAAATGAACGCCAAATCAAGACCAACAACCGCAGATGTAGCTGCAAACTTGCACGCACATGAAGTAAAATGTGAAGAGCGTTGGAAGACTATATTTTCTGAAACTGCTGATATTAAAAGAGAAATGTCTGATATCAATCAAACTATGAAAATGGCCACTTTTGGAGTGTTTGGTTTTATAGGCGCTTTAATAATTGCTGTACTTTCAGGAATGTTTCCAGTTAGTTAATCGTATGTTTAACAGCAACGACAAGCTGTCTCCTCACTTTAGATTGCGTGAATTTGAAAAGTCTCAAATTGCAGATCGTTTCAAAATAGATAATACTGTTAAAGATGAAGAAGTTTACAACAAACTTATACTCTTATGTGAAAACGTACTGGAGCCTATACGCGTTCATTATGGCATACCTTTTTCTCCTAACAGTGGTTATAGGTGCCTTGATCTCAATAGAAGACTGGGAAGTTCAGACAAATCCCAACACACTAGAGGGCAGGCATGTGATATTGAGATCCCAACCGTATCCAATTATGAGCTTGGGATATGGATCAGGGACAATGTGGAGTGCGATACTGTTCTCTTAGAGTTTTATCAAGAAGATGTACCATCAAGTGGATGGGTGCATGTTTCTTATATCAGCAAAGACAATAATAGGAATAGGGCATTAAAATTTGATGGTAACCATTACACTACATTATGAATATAGATGAGCAAATGAAACGGTCTCATACAATTGAGATCAATCATAACGAATCAAAAACTTGGTATAACTTAGCTGAGGGTTTTGATAAATGGCGAGTCTTTCCTAGATTGCTTATTACTTTATATGGTTATGCTTTTTATAGAACTATAGAATGGTTTATGACCTTGCCTGACCCAACCAACGCACAATCAGCATTTGTTTCTGTAATCGTAGGCGCAGGTGCAGCTTGGTTTGGTTTGTATGTTGGAGGTAGCGCAAGAAAATGATAGATAAATTAATTGGTCCAGTTAGTAATATCTTAGATAAGTTTGTTGCTGATAAAGATCTAAAACAAAAACTAGAACATGAATTATTAATATCTATTCAAGATGCTAATCTTGCTCAAATCAAAGTAAATCAACAAGAAGCAGCGCATAAATCTATATTTGTTGCTGGCTGGAGGCCTTTTATTGGTTGGGTATGCGGAGTATCTTTAGCTTATCACTTTATATTTGCACCGCTTATAGAATGGATTTTAGTTTTATCTGGTAATACTGTAGACTTGCCAGAGTTTGACTTCTCGCAACTGTCCACTATAGTAATGGGAATGCTTGGACTAGCGGGTGCTAGATCATATGAGAAAACAAAAGGCGTAAGTCGAGAAAAATAAAATAAAATGTCTGAGTCCTCTGCTAGAATATCATTAGCAGGAGAATATCTAGCGGCATCATACTTGCTGAGATATTGTGACTCTGTAATACCTACACCTCCGGGACACAAAGCAGACCTTATTCTTGACCACGATAACAATCTTTACAGGGTTCAAGTAAAGACTACCAATACTGTATATGTAAGAAGAGACAACGATTATTATCGTTGGGAATTGCGTACAAGTAAAAGAACTGCTAATAACATTCGCCAAAATAAAGTGGTAAGATATGGAAATGGTCAAATCGACATGTTTTGTTTTGTTGCTTTGCCAATTAATAAAGTGTTTTTTGATGCGTATGATGGTACAAAAAATTTAACTGAAGTATCTAAAAGCATTAAAAGTTTAAATAAAATAGATTCAAGGGATTCTTTGCTTAAAGCTTTGTTAAAGATAAACAAAACACCAGAGCTAAGTCCTTTAGGTAAAACAGATTAATAGAATATGCCTTTAACAAAACTTACATTTAAACCCGGCATCAACAAAGAGATGACGGACCTTATGGATAAAGGCGGTTGGGCTGATGGTAATCTTGTTCGCTTTAGAAAAGGCTTGCCAGAAAAAATAGGTGGCTGGACTAAAAATAGTTTAAACACTTTCTTGGGAGCTTGTCGCGCCATGCTTGGCTGGGTTTCTTTATCTTCTACTAAGTTTCTAGGCATGGGAACCAACCTAAAATACTATGTTAAGGAAGGAGCTAACTTCAATGATGTTACTCCAATAAGATCTACAACCAGCGCTGGTGATGTAACGTTTGCTAAAGTGGGAACTGGAGATGCAACCATTACTGTAACTGATACAGCTCATGGAGCTGTGGCTAATGATTTTGTAACTTTCTCTGGGGCAGCATCTCTTGGTGGTAATATTACTGCTGCTGTGCTTAATCAAGAATATCAAATAGCAACTATTGTAAATGCTAACTCTTATACAATAGAGGCTAAAGATACTAGCGGCGATCCAGTTTTGGCCGCAGCTGGAGACAGCGGTAATGGTGGTGGATCTACAGTAGGAACCTATCAAATCAATACAGGTCTAAATGTTTATGTTCCATCCACAGGTTGGGGTGTGAGCACATGGGGATCTAGCACATGGGGTTCAGCGGCAGCGGCAAGTTTTGCTAATCAACTAAGATTATGGTCGCATGACGCATTCGGTGAAGATTTGGTTATCAATCCAAGAGCTGGCGGTGTTTATTATTGGGATACATCTAGCGGAACATCAACTAGAGCAGTAGATATTACATCTTTATCAGGAGCTAATCTTGCGCCAACTAAAGGCTTGCAAACTATTGTTAGTGATATTGATCGTCACGTTATTGTTTTGGGTGCAGATCCTATTGTTGGCAGCGCTAGAACAGGAAGCGTAGATCCTTTGCTTGTAGCGTTCAGCAGTCAAGAAAGTTTAACAGATTGGGAGCCAACAGCCACCAATACAGCAGGAGATATAAGACTGTCTTCAGGCTCTCAAATAGTTGGCGGCTTAAGAGCAAGACAAGAAATACTTATTTGGACTGATACATCTTTATATTCTATGCAGTTTGTTGGTGCTCCATTTACATTTGGCGTTAACCTAATTAATGAAAATGTTGGCATGATATCTCCTAATGCTGCTATCAATGCACCTAATGGCGTCTATTGGATGGCCCGAGATGGCTTCTATAAATACGCAGGAGCTGTTGAAAGGGTTACCTCTAGTGTTCTTAATTATGTTTTAGATGATTTAAATACAACACAATCATTTAAAATATTCGGCTTTAGCAACAAAGAGTTTAATGAGATAGGATGGTTCTATTGTTCTGGAAGCAGTGATGATATAGATAGATACATTACTTATAATTATTTAGAAAACGTTTGGAGCATAGGAGAGTTATCAAGAACAGCTTGGTTAGATGAGGGAATATTTGACAATCCACTGGCAACAGAAGGTTCAGGGAACAGCAGCATTTTATACAATCACGAGACTGGCTCAGATGCAGACGGTGTCCCAATGGACAATGTCTTTATTGAATCTGGTGATATCGATATTGACGAAGGTGAGCAATTTGGTTTTGTAAGCAGAATTATTCCTGACGTTAAATTTTTTGGATCCACCCCTACAAGCGGCCAAATAAATTATGTTTTAAAATCTAGAAACTATCCGGGCGAAAGTTTAACAACGAGTTCAACCAGCGATGTTACCAGCTCTACCACACAAAACTTTGTTAGAACTAGAGCAAGACAAATGGTGTTTAGAGTACAGTCAGATGATGATGCAAATACAGCAGTACGCACTGGATTTAAATGGAGACTAGGAGCTAATAGATTCGATATTAGAACTGATGGCAGAAGATAATGGCAAAGCTTCTTGATAGTAGGTTACCATTAGCATTAACTGAGGTTGATGCGAACATATTCAATCGGCTAGTTAGAATACTAGAGATTAACTTAGGAAAGTTTGACCCAAATTCGACACCACAGTTTAATGACAGTGAAATAAGCACCTTTGCTTTTAACGCTGGCGATGTGATATGGAATACATCTATTGGCGTACTACAGGTTTACACTGGCAACGCATGGTTGCAGCTACATACCCCTGTTAGCCCTCATGGTTACCAAGGCAATGCACAATTAGGAGTTGTTAGTATTAAAACAAATGGTGATATAACCTTAACTTTATGATAAATTAAGCAAATGGAACAATCGCAAGATTACAAAGGCTGGTTCTGGGATGATGTAAATCAGAAGATGTATCGTTGGCATGACTTACAACTGTTAATGCAAGAACGCGAACTAAAAAAACAAAAAGAAAATGGAAGACAAAAGTAACCTTAGAAAAATTTACGAAGCAATCAGAGGTGGAATTGGTTCCCCTATGTCAGGTCTTGGGCCAACACAAGAATACATGCGTGATATCCTTAAACCAGAAGGCTTTGATGAGCGTCAAGCACAAGCTGATATGAGCATTAGAGAAATGTTTGAGATAGAGTTTAAACGTGCCAGAGAAAGAGGCGATGATGTTTTTGAGTTTATGGGCAAACCTTACAACACAAAAACAAAAGAAGAGGTTGAAGGCTTTGCAACAGGCGATGCTGTTGGTTTAGTTCCGGGAGGTGGCATACCATCTATGATGATTAATACTCCTAATATAAGCACAGGTCAAGATATTGATTTCAGTGATGTATTTGACAAAGATGCACAAGATGAAGCGGAAGAAGATCTAGAAGAGGTTAATAAAAAAGAAGAAGAGGATAAAGAAAAAAAATCTGACATAGAAAAAATAGGAGAAATGTTATCTCTTGTTGCAGAAGCTAGTGATTTTACTCCTTTAGTTGGCGGTCAAATAATTAAAGGATCTCAAGCAAGCATACCTCAAATACAAAGATTTCAATATGGCGGTATAGCTGGTTTTGATTTTAGAGATTTTGATATTAACGATTATCTAGAAAATATTTTAGGCGTAGATACAGGCGAAGCTACAGAAGAAGATATGGCCACTGCTCTTGCTAGAGCATATGGCGCACCTTCAGAAGGCATAGGAGCTTACGCTAGATCAATGGGTTACAGAGATACAACACCTGGCTCTAGTATTAGTATTGATGCTAAAGATGTAACACCAGATGTTTATAGATTCTATCCATCTGAAGTATCTAAAATTTATTCACAAGCCAAAGGAACACCTTTCTCACCATTGGTAGCACCTCCAAGAGAAGCTACTTTTGTAGATGATCTACAACCTAGGCGTATAGCCAGTCAGTTGTATGCTAAGGATGGTACTTTTGTAGAAAGAGACCAGCTTGTCACCGGTCCCGGTGGAGAAAAAGGTGATCAAATCCCTGCTATGCTAAGTGATGGTGAATTTGTAACTAACTCAGCAGCAGTAAGAGGCATGGGTATAGCGGCTGGCGCGGATCCTAACGATGAATACGAGCAAAGACTATTAGGCGCTCGTGAAATGTACAAGATGCAAAAATTCGGAGAAGAAATAGCTCAACAACTTGTATGAATCTAACCTTAGAAAAGGTAGAACCTATACCAGAAAACGGTAAACGCATAGCTGATTTTTTAGCAGAAAACTTTTGGGCAGAACATTCTCTGTCAGGCGAAGGATCTCCACCCATTGAATGGGGCAGAGCATCCTCTCACATAAACCATTTCTTGTTTAATGGTATTGTGTATAATGTACTAGATGGTGATACAATCATTGGTAGTATTGCTGCAGGACCAGATGACTATTGGTGGTCAGCAGAACAATACATTGGCGATGGTTGGTTTTATGTGTTACCTGAATACAGGAACTTAAAAGACCAAATCCCACCGTCACATCTTTTAATAGATGCAGTAATAGATTATGCTAAAGAGCAAGACAAGCCTTTGATTCTTGGCATTTTTAACCTAGAAGGTGTAGAAAGAGCTAAGAAACTTTTTGACAAGAAAGGCTTTCACCAGATAGGCGGTATGTATTATAGGAAATAAATAGAAGATGTGTCTCAGTAAAACAAAATCAGCACCTCCAGCAGAGGTCATAACAACCCCACAAACAGGTTATAGTTTTGTTTCTCCTTACATGGAGGACTATTCTCGTAGATTATTATCATCTTACTTTGGCGCACCTGGTGAATACGAAGGTCTTATATCTAGACCAAGAGATATTCCTATCGAGCAAACTGCTGGGCTTACTCCTTTACAAATTCAAGCTCGACAACAAGCAGGTCGAATGGGTGAATATCAACCTTATCTAACTGAAGCTGGTCGACTCTTCGGTAGACAAGAGAGAGCTTTAGATGAAGCTTATGGATATTTGCCGGGTGCCCGCGAAGCAGTTACTGGCGGCCTTGGCGCATTACAAAGAGCAGAGCAAACAGCCATGGGTACTACAGGAATGTACGATCCATCTATGGCACAAAACTTTTTTAATCCATACGAAGATCAGGTTGTTCAGCAAACATTAGAGGATATAGGCAGACAGTCTGCACAACAGGACATAGGTCTTAGGGATAGAGCTGTATCAGCTGGAGCATTTGGTGGATCTAGGGGTAGAATTACTCAAGAAGAATTAGCACGTCAAACAGGACGTGGTGCAGCTGAGGCTGTCTCTGGAATTAGAAGCGCTGGGTTTGGCCAAGCTCAACAACAAGCGCAACAAGCATTTGAACAACAACGTGGTGCTCAACAAGGACTTGCAACCATGCAAGCAGGAGTGGGTGGACAGCAAGCACAACTAGGCCAGGCTCTTGGTGGGCTTGGACAATTAGCTGCTGGCATGGGCGGACAGTTTGGACAGATTGGTGGTGGGCTTGCAGGACTAGGTCAGCAATCTCAACAGCAACTAGGCAATCAAGTTAACTTACTTAACCAACTCGGTCAGCAAGGCCAAGCTACTCAGCAAGCAGCATTATCAAGACAGTTTGCTGGAGCGCAACAGCTTTCTCAAGAACCATTACAAAGATTGCTCACAGGTCAACAGCTTCTAGCTGGATCTCCAATGGGAGGTATCTCTGGAGGTACTGGCACAAGCGCATATCAACGTGGTGTCTATCAGCAACCCACAGCATTAGGACAAGCAGTCGGTGCTGCTGGAACTATTGCTACTGGACTAGGCTCTTTAGGGTATCAACCTTTTTCTGACGTAGATTTAAAAGAAAACATTAAAAAGATTGGTGAATTAGAGCCAGGTGTTGGTTGGTATACATGGGATTGGAACGATAAAGGTAAAGCACTAGGTGCTGAAAGCGAACCAGCTGAGGGCGTACTAGCTCAAGAAGTTCTAGAAGTTAAACCAGATGCAGTCATTGTTCAAGATGGCTACTACGCTGTAGATTACAGCAAGGTGATGTAATGCCGGGAATAATGTCAGGCTTAGAGCCAGTAAGATTAAAAGACGGTGGCTTCCCAGATCTAACAGGTGATGGCAAAGTAACACAGGCTGATATACTTAAAGGCCGCGGTGTACCTGGCCTAGCAAATGGTGGAGATCCTAGGTTTATGAGCCGAGAAGGTTTCTTCAGCATGAGAGATGACCCTGAAAGACTTAACGTACGAGATATTACTGATTTTATTTTTGATCCAACCGATCCATTAGATTATGCAGCGGCAGGTATTGCAGCTACAGGTGTTGGAGTCCCGGCGGCCATAGGTATGAAAGGCTTGAACACTGCTAGAAAAGTTAAGAGAGGCCTTGGTGCTTTAGCTGGAATGGTTCCAACAACCATGCTTGCAAGAGAAGGTATAGAGTTTGCAAAAGGTCCTATTGAATACACTAAAGGAATTTTAGATCTTGTAACATCAGCACCAGAGGCGGCTGGTTCAATGAGAGAAATAGCGCAAGCATTAAAAGAAGATCCAAAAGGAACAGCATCTATTATTTATGAAACTGTTTCTGAAACATCTGGCTATCCTGTTGAAAGAGCAGAAGGTGGCATCATGCAATATGCTAATGGCACTGGAGACATGGGTGTATTACCAGCTAGTGCAAAGACTCCAACTGGCAGAAAGAAAAAAGCTGTCATGACTGTCATGGATATGATGGATGAGATAGCAGAAAAACTTCCTGCAAAACCTAAAAAGAAAACAAAGAAAGAAAAAGAACCAAGCGCAGAAGATAGAGAGATTATAGAAAACGCTGCTAAACAAAGAGAAGCAGAAGTTATAGCACAACAAGCTAGATTAGAAAGAGCTAGGATCAATAGAGCTAATCAGCCAACAGCGCCTCAACCAACAAGACCTCAAGCTCCTGTAAGAACAGATGCGCCTGAAGTTGGACCTCCAAGACCAGCACCAAGTCAAGGGGCTAATATTAATAAAGCAGCAGACGATGCTTTTGAAGGAAGCACTGGCGCTGAACGATCTATTCTTCAACAAATGAAAGACAGACCCATAGCTGGATTTGGTCTTAGGAATCCCGGCAAGACAGCCATAGCTGGTGGCGTAACAGCAGCGGTTTTTCCTCAAGGCGAAGATGAGCCAACAGTAACAGAGCAAGATGAAAGTGGAATTATAATAAGTGATGACAATGCAATAATTACAAATGATTCTGTAATCAACAAACCAACATATAATCCTGCAACTGATAATTCTTTAGCTTTTTATGTAAGAGAAGAATTAAAAGGCAAAGGATTTGAGGTAGATGACAAGGGTGAGTTTGTAACTAAGCCTAAGTTTTTTGATTACATAAAAGCATTACCAGCAGGATACATGGATAAAGTTGGAAACGATCAAGACTTTGCTAAAAAAATGATGGCAGGTTTTTTAAACATGATGAAACCAGTAGAGGGATATGTACCTATTAATCCAGCTGTTGCATTTGGCGAGGGATACTTTGGCGAAGAAACAAGACAAGCTGACATGTTGCCTGCTGATGTACAAACACTTAAATTTTTACAAGATAATCCAAGGTTTGCTGATCTTTACAAACAAATGCAAGCAGCTAAAGTTGGCATGACTCTTGGAGAAGTTAAAGAAGGTCAACCAGAATATGTGTATGAAACTTTGTTAAGAGATAAATTAGAAACTAGTGGTTACACTTCTGACCAATATCCTAATTTTATTTTAACTTATAACGGAAAACCAGTTGGACCAGGTTTTATAGGAGCTCAATTAGGCAAAGGTGTTGATGTTTACTTAGATCCCCTATTCGGAATACAAATAAAACCATCAGCCAGCGCCCCGTGATCTCATGCCATACATTACTTTTCCAGATGGCATCTCAAAATACATACCAAACAAAGATCCAGAAACAATAGAAAAAGCAAAAGCTGAACATGCGCTTGAGGTTGAATCTTTAAGCAAAGGCAAGGCTAATGTTTTGGGAGATGTTGGCAGGCAAACCGTAGCTGGTATTCAACAAGCAGTAAGGGGAGCGGCTGAAACAGGGGCTTCTGTTTATGATCTTTTTACTGATGAAGATCTAACCAAAGATGTTGGTGAATACTTTGATAAGATTGCTGTTGGTGAAGCTGAAACTACTCAAGGACAAATAACTAGATACTTAGTTCAATTCGGATTACCGGGCTTTGGTGTTGCGGGTGTATTAAATCGTTTTGGAAAAATGAATAAAGTTACTTCAGCTCTAGGTGGTGGACTAGCTGATGGAGCAGTAGCAACTGATGATGTTGAAACTCTTAAAGATATTTTTATAGATCAACAATCAGAATCAGATCAAGCAAGACTAGCAAGACTCAATGGTGCAGAAGCAGCAGCTGAAAGGTTAAAAAATAAATTAGAGGTAGCAGCAGAAGGTGCTGGTTTTATATTGGGATTACCACTAGCACTAAAAGCAACCAAGGAAACTATCTATGGAGCAACAGACTTATTAGCTCCAGTTGGATCTGTTGTGGCTAAAGGATTGACCGCAGCTAAAGGTGCATTGAAACCTGGTGAATTACAAAAGACAGCCTTTGATGCAAATCAAAACACATTACAAAAATGGTTTACCTTTGCTGGAGACAAGCCTGATCAATTAGTAGCACAAACAATGGCCGCAAAGACATCGCAAGTAAAGGCCATGCAAGATCAAGTTGACACTGCCTTTGATCAAATCATGAAGACAACACAAAGAAGTGTAGATAGTGGCAGACTAAATCAAACTAACGCTCTTGCTTTGTCTAGAAACATAGAAGATTTTATGTTCCCAAGGATAAGAGTTGACTATCAATCTCCAAACTTATCACGATCAGATAAAATAAAAAAAGCTAGAGAGATTCAAAAAGCTGCTGAACAAAATATTTTAGACTTAGAAAAACAATACATAGATTACCAAGGCTTGGGCTTAGGAGAAGGCTTAAAGATATCTACGTTATTAAAAAATAATAGAGATATTTTTGATACTTACTCTAATCAAGTTTTAAATTATAGTGATGAAGGTGCAGATGGTTTTATGCATTTGTTTATACCAGATGAATTAAAAAGTATCATTGCAGAGAATGCTGGCTTGTATGGAACAAGAGTCTATAGATCTATATTAGACAAAGGTTTTAAAGTTCAGCCAGAGTTTCAAGAAAGAGCTGTAAAAGAAATACAAGAAAGTTTTGGTGTTGACAGACAAACTGCACAAAGAGAATTCTTTGAACTATTAAACCCCGGTCCAAAAAATAAAAATGGTTTTGACTTTGAAACTAACGACATGTTAATGGAGGGATTGCAAAGAGAAAAAGGAATTCTTAAAGGCAGACAGCTAGATAACTTACCACAAGTAAGAAGAGCTTTAGGTGAAGCGGCAGGATACTTACAAACAGATTGGAAAAGTGCTCTTGCTAATACCAAGCTTACAGCAAATGTAACCTCACAAAAACTTTCAGGTCTTATAGGTAAGACAGAAATGTTTAAGCAGATCAAACAACTTGATGAACTCGCACCTCAAACAGGCGGTGTTAAGTTTTTAAAACCAAAGGAATTTGGCATAGATGCTGATGGCAAGTCAGCTAAAGAGTTAAGAGACTTTGATGCACAAGGTAATGCAATAGTATTCAAACAGTTTGATGAAGATGCTGGAGCCCTTGCTGGTTCTTATGCAAGAGCAGATATCTTTGATGCTTTGATGGGAGCGACAGCAGATATGAAAGCTCAATGGCCTGTTCTCGGAAAGCTATACACTGGCATGTTAGCTGTTAAAGCTGGATCACAATATGGTAAAACAGTTTTATCTCCCGGAGCACAGGTAAGAAACTTTACCAGTATTCCATTCTTCTCATTGCTTAATGGAAATCTTGGAAGCACTGGTAGATTTGTTGACTCTGTTCAAACAAGTTTTGCTGGACTCATGGATCCTAAAGGAAAAATTTTAAGAAAAGATAAAATAGCTGAACTTATGGAAGAAGGCATTATGCAAAAAGGTGGTGCTCAACTTGGTGAAACTTTAGAAATTGCAAAACTTGCAGCTGAAAGAAGTGGATTAGTTTCTGGTGTAGGCAAAGCTGTAGATAAATCAGGCGTTAGATTTTTTGAAAAAGCTTATGGTATGACTGATGATGCTGGTCGTGTATTTAATTATCTAAGTGAAAAAGAAAGAATGCTTCAAGCATTATCGAAAGCTCCAGAGTCAGTGGTTCCAATAGAGTCAGCAAAAAATATAACAAGGTTTGCAGATTTGATTGAAGGATCTAGAGGTGGTGCAATTATAAGACCGCAAGATATTATTAATAAGTATGGCCAAGAAGGATTGGAACAATTTGCTAGATCAGAAGCTGGAGAGATTACTTTAAACACTGTGCAGAACTATCAAAGAGTTGTACCATTTGTTTCAGAAGTTATTAGAAGATCTCCCTTTGGTAACTTTGTCGCATTCCCATCTGAGATTATAAGAAATACTACTAACGCTGTAAGTAGAGGCATAAAAGAATTGGCTAGTGACAATCCAGAGCTACAGAAAATTGGAATGCGAAGATTGACTGGTGCTGTAACAACTACAGCAGCTATGCCCACAGCATTAACGAGTTTAGGCATGGCATTAACTGGAGTAGCTAAAGAAAAGATAGAAGCCTATCAAAGAACTGGAGCAACTCCTTGGGATAGAACAGGAACACTAATACCTATTGCTTCTGACAAAGATGGCAATCCAACTCAGTTTTTTAATTTTAGTTATATGAATCCATACGACTATTTAAAAAGACCGATCAACAGAGTTTTTCAAGAAGTGGCAAATGGTAATAGAGATGAAGAATCATTACAAAAAATATTATTTGATTCTTCGATGGGAGTTATTGGTGAGATGGGGCAAAGTTTTGTTGAGCCAGCATTTGCTGCTCAAGCTGTACTTGATGGAATTAATGGAACAACATCAACAGGTAAAAAAATATGGGGTTCTTCAGACAGTATGGGAGATAAAGTTGCAAAAGGTTTTTACAATTTTATCGACACAGCATTACCAACAATTACTCCATATAGAATAGAGCCTGACCTAACAACAAAAAAACCTATTGGCATATCTGCTCCTGGCTTTACTCCTAAAAATTTTCCAAAGGCTGTGTTTGGTAGCACTGATAAAAAAGGTGATGATCAAAAAATATTAGACCGAATGGGTAATGAGATTGATGTAGCTGAAACAATGGTGCAAGCATTTACTGGATTTAAAGTTGTTAAACCTCAGCTAGAAAGAACTGTAAGATATAGAGGTTTTGAAGCAAACGATGCAATCAGAGATGCTACCAATCAATTTAATAGATTGCTTAGAACCAATGATAGAAAGACAGCAGAAGAATTTTTACAGGGATATATTAATCAAAATGAAAATAGATATAGAGTATTAAGAGATCTATATACAACCATAGAGGATGCTAGAACTTTAGGATTAACTGATAGGCAAATAGAAAAACAATTAAAAGATGCTAAAGTTGCTAACTATAAAGATGTTATGAGAGGAATATTCAGACCAATAGATGTTAGCAGAGATCTAGTAGAAGCTTCAAGGGTTGGCGAAATAGGAGTTCCTCAGCCTATTAGTAAAGGAATGTTTGACTTATCTAAAAAGGAGTTAACTCAAGGTTTAACTGGTCAATACTTAACACCAGATGTTAGAGCTCAAAGAGCATCGCAAGTTTTAAGAGAAGAAGAAGAACAAAAAATATTAACAGGCACACCCTAGAATATATCAACCACCAGTTCACATCTAGGATCATCTTTATCTACACCACCAAACTTATAAACAACTTCCTTTACTTGTTTGAAGTCATCGTCTTGTATGATCCCAGCTTTAACCAAAGCATCACAAGCGAACTTATCTATGACTGAACATGGATTACTTATGTCAAGTCTTCGATTGCTCCTAGCATAGTAGGTGTAAGTCAATCTAACTGGCTCACTAAACTTAGGTAGGTCTTGTATCTTTTCTACGAGATCTTCTGAGTATATTTTTTTTGCTGTAGATAAAACTCTATAGTGTGCATTTCTATAGTTGTTAAGATTTAAAATAAATTTTTTTTTCTTTGAATAGTAAACATCCAAAGGTAGTTTGATTTGCATTAGGTTGATGGCCTAGTTTCAATCCAAGGTCTGATCTCTTTAATAGAAGCGCCATTAAATACCTTCTTAACTTTATCGCAAGTCTCTAAAATCTCTTCTGGGAATCCACTGTTTACAACTTCAATTAATTCTTTGCTAGAAAAAAAGTTTTCGCCCGGCGTGTTAAGGTTCTCGGCTACGTTAACAAATCTAATCTTGTCCTTCTCGTATAAAACCATATCGTCATCCTTCTCCATAACATGGGCTGGTATTAACTCAGGTATAAAGTTATGTCTTGCACAACCTTTGGTTTGTCTGTCTTCACTAATCTTTCTATCGTGCTGGGTGCAATGCCAATGTGCATCTCCCTTCTCAATATCAACCTTAGCAAACCTACAAGATCTACAATGAATCTTAGGTGGCAGTGCTCTACCTAGATAACAGGCTTGTTGGCCTGGTGTCATGTAGCTTTTGATTCGGTAATCTGTTTCTGGTATGTAGTTATCTGGTGGTGCTTCTGCTAGTAAAATACTTTTTGCTTTTTCTATTAAAGAATTAAAAGCATCACCATCATACTGAATGATTTCAGTATATAAGTCTGAGTTATTTTTGTTATAAACAATTGCAATGCATTGAGTAAATTTAAACAAGCCCATGTATAAATGTAACTGGGCAGCATACTCTTCTGACCAATCACAATAACTACCAAGCTTTACTAGGTTGTTAAAGCGATTGTCGTTGGCTGTCTTGAACTCTAACAAGAATGGATCTTTGGTATCAATCCCCGGAAAGTTTTGCCCTACGCCATCGATATGACCTTTAACGTGGCCTCCCAATGTCTGTGTCTCAAACTGTTTACCATTGCGAGCAACGTCAAAGATCTGAGCACCGGGAATCTTTCTAAGCTTCTTGATAAGATCATCCTCAACCACGTTGCCTAGATCAAGAAGTCTCAAGACTCTAGCAGGCATATCATCAGGCATAAGCCAGCGATAGCGCATCCAAAGTAAACGCTGATTAGGATTACCTATCTGACTGATACCTAGATAAAATCTTTGATGTCTCTTTTGCTGTAGTTCAACATCATCTAGTAAATGGTTTATATCTTTCATAGATCTATGTCCTCATTTTGTTTGGTTTTAATTCCAACAACGTTCTCATACTTACCTTGTTTTTGCACAATGATCTCAGAGATTGTATCAAATGCACCACTGTTAATTAATTCAGCGGCCATCCATGGTTGGCTTGGTGATCCCCACTTGGTAGTAATCTTTTTCCACTTACGCACTGCCATCTTATGTGCAGTGGGATGGCCAAACATTAGTGGCATCTTCTTAGGAAAGAACTCATCCTTCACCGTAAAAACTACCTGACAATACTCACTGCCATTTTTAGACTTGACCACAGATGCATAGATGTCCGTGATGGGTTTGTTTTTAGGGACTGATGCTTTCCTTTCATCTGATAAGACAGCTTGCTTCTCAGCCTTGGTACGCCTTGCTACTTCCCTTTCCTTCTTGGTCCAAAGAACTTTTGATTGTGTTGACTCAAACACTTGGCCGCACTCAATACATTCTTTAGCGGAAGGTGAGTTGATAGCATTACAGCTTGCACAAATCTTAGGCTTGTATCTTCCGGGAAGACTTTCGCCAGGCTCTACTTCATCTAGACAGCCATGCCTAGCTACGTTCTCACCGTAGTCAAGCAGCAAACAATTCTCCTTGTCATCATGCAGTCGCATACCACGGCCACACATCTGCACATACAAACCAATGCTTTGCGTTGGCCTAAGCAATGCTATACAATCTGTTCGCGGGGCGTCCCAGCCTTCGGTTAAAACCCCAACATTGCAGAGAGCATGAATCTTACCAGACTCAAAGTCTGCAAGAATCTTATCTCGTTCTTGGTTGGGCGTCTCCCCTGTAACCACAGCAGCACTAATACCATGTTGCTGTAAATACTGAGTCATCTTCTGAGCATGGAGAACAGAAACACAGAAGAACACCGAGGCTGTTCTGCCTTTTGTGTAGGCATTATCAATCCAATCACTTATAACTTCGATGATGGTTTCATCCACCATGGCTATATCTTCTAATTCTTTTTCCCGGAAGTCTCCACCTTTGAACTTCAAACTAACTTTGCCAGCATCAATGATGGCATTGTCGTTGACAGCAAAGGCAGACAATCGGCACAAGTAACCTGCTTGTATTAACTCTGGTATCGATACACTGTAGGCAAGACCTTTAAAGAAATGATCTTTACGATTGCCATAGATGTAGCCTTGACCCATGCGATAAGGTGTTGCAGTACAACCCATGACCTTCATGGACTGGCGTTCTGATAGGGTGTCAATGATCTTCTTATAGCGAGTGAGAGAACTAGGTGGCACGTTGTGTGCCTCATCAATAATCATGTAGTCAAACTTGCCAACCTTTTCTAATCTCTTAGGCGAAGCCAAGGTATCGCGACTGGCAACTAGAATTTGTGCATTGTGTTGAAAGCGTTTCATACCAGCAGCGAGTACACCCACCGGGGCATCTGGCCACACAGACTTTAGTTTGCTTTCAGCTTGAGCAACCAACTCTTTTCTATGAGCCATGATAAGAAACCTGGCCTTGGGGTTTTTGTTAAAGACTTCTTTAATGAAGTGTGAAAATATAATGGTCTTACCAGCTGCTGTTGGTAAGGCAATAAGCGCTGGGTCCTCAGGCTTGGTATCAAACCAAGAGTGAAGAGCATCTATAGCGTTGCGTTGGTAGTATCTAAGTTTCAATGAATGACTTTCTTTTGATCACGAGGTTGTATCAAAAGCTGCATTAACTCTTCATGTTCATAAGATTCGAGGTTATCCATTACTACCGTGGATAGTAATTGCATAGCGTCATAAGGCGTGTGTGAAAATTTAAAAGATAATTCAACACAGAATCTTGCGAGAGTAACTACAGCTGCTTTAGTATCTAGATCTTGTCTAGACCAATCATCGATGCACATGTGTAAATCTTGCATCACTTGATCACAGGTTCTTTCATCTAAAGAATCTAGGGAATTTTCTTTGTCTATCATTTTTTCTTTCCACATTTAATAAAGTTAGTTTAGCATCTTTTACTTTCTGGTCGATGTCAGTTGGCAAACTATCAAATGTTTTGTCCAAAGAATTCAACAAAGATTCCATTACGTTAATGAGGTTGTTGGCCTCTCTCTTGTCTATCAGCATATCTTTTCTCCAAAAAAGATGGGAATATTATTCCCGGTTTAGTTATAATAAAAAGGCGAGGAGTAACCAAAGCAAGGTTCAGGTCATTCATAGCTTTAGTTACTCGCTCGAGGATTTCACCAACAACATCACTCTCTCCTTTTAATAGGTCGACCTGTTGCAATGTCATGGTGAAAATCATTTACTTATCCCAATCAAAAGGATCTTCTTCTGATGAGCCACCACCACTAGGTGCTGGAGCTGGGGAAGGGGAAGACGTTGCAGACGAACCGCCAGCTAAAAACTTAGCGATCACATTCTTATCTTCCCACTTCGTACCATCACCCTTATCTCTGCCTTCTTCAATACGAAGGTTGGCATTGAAAGGGACACTCATCATGCTTTCAAGATCCTCCAAACCGAAAGCTTCCATATCAGGATCCATGCCCATGGCCTTTCTCCAGTTACGAAGCTTCCCTTTAGAGACGTTTAGTCCGTTGCCTTCAAGCATAAAGTTTTCCCAAACTTTCCTACCTGAATACTTCGGTCCCACAACTTCATAAGTTACACTCAGCATCTTATGACCTGTGGCTTTACTGTTTTTACTTTCCCATGACGCTGCTACCATCTCGTAGTCTCCAGCAGGCATAGGCCCAATCGAACCGCTGTCTTCTTCGACATCAGTTAAGTTTAGATTAAATAAATCATCCGACATTTTTCTTCTCCTTCATTTTAGATTTTAAAGATTCTTTGAAAGCAGTCATGAATGCGTTGAAGTCAAGATCCAATGGGGCGTTACCCAAGTCAACTCTACTCTTAGCATCGAAGGCTGCGGTGAATTTATGAAATAACTTTCGCTTGCCATATGACACTGCTCTGGTCTTTTCATTAAAACCCTGGCCACTAGTACGAGTTGATACCTCGTAGTTAGCAAACAGGTTGAAGTCTACCCATTCCCGGATCATCGATGATACCTTCTTGTGTAGACTCATCTCCCAACGATCATAGGGCTCACGCTCAGGATCATTGAAAGTTCTGATAGCTACATGAGAAAGCAAGATAACATTCATCTTTTTCTCCAGTAGCAAATCAAACATTTTAAGTATCCGCCTATATAACTCAGCGGATTCTGTGTAACCTTTACCGAAGCCTAATGACTCAATAGACTTAACTGAATGCATGTCGCAGACTTTTTGCTGCACAAGTTTCTCAGCCCAATCAGTGGTATCAAACACCACGGTTTTGTAATCATGTTTCTCTTCATAAAGAGTTTGTAATTGTTTAACAATGTCATCGTATGACTTGCATAGTTTGAAAGAAGATACATCTAAAAAGTTTGTACCCTCTTCTGTCTTAATAAATATAGGCCTAGGTGCATTAGATGCGAAGGTAGTCTTACCTATCCCATCAGTTCCTGCTACATTTATTTTTATTGCTGGCACCTTGATGCCTGTTTCAATGGTATCCAATAGACTCACCTTGCTCTCCTTATATAATGGTTAACGTTTAGATCTTCTTGAGAACCAACATGCTCTTCCCATATGTTTACCAAAGTGCTTGGCAAATACATATCATCTAATTTTTTCATTTTGCTACAGAACTGTTCAAAATCTTCACAGCCTCCAATAACATACTCAGCATCCTCAGTTAAACCGATTAAAAAATCCCCTGTTCTACTCATACTGTCTCCTTTTTAATGCTTTTAGAAGCTTCATTAATTAAATGTCTAGCTGTTGTAACTGAGGGTGCACAATCGATTGCCATTTGTGTAAAAAAAGAAATGCCATGCCATATTACTTCTTGAACATCTAAGTCTTTTGCATTTTCAATTGCATTTATTAGATCATCAAAAAGCTGTTCCCTAATTTCATCTTTTCTACTCATCGCTTACTCCTTTTAATGGATCAATGAATGTGACATAAGGCCTTTCATTAATCTTAGTTGTCAAACCTTTCTCAATGTACTCCCAAGCTTTCGGATCTTCATCCTGAAGTTTCTTGGTTGCACGAGAATCCTCCACATACTGTTTAGTAAATGGAAAGTTTTGTAGTTCTTTTGATAAATCATTTAAGTAGTCTTGGTCCCATGACTTGGTAACCTTGTACTGCACTCTTAAATCTTTGGGTATCAAACCGTTAAGCTGCACCCTTTTGGATCCACCAGAGTTTGATAATAATTTAGTAACCTCAACAACTTCAGGACATTGAGCAATAGCTTCATCCAGTTGTTTTGATTCTTCTCTTAACTCAGCTTGCTTGGCAAGATTTACTTTCTTTGCTTTCAACAGGCCAACGAGTTCTTTAGTTTGATCTTCCATAAGTTTGTCTCCAATAACAAATACAAATACCATCATAATGATTATCAAAACTTTGTCAACAATCTTCTTTACTTTTTGTATCATGTCCCTTATCATTGACTTCGATGCGCTTCGTTCGTCTTCTCCCTAAGAGGTTGACGTCCTCCTTTTTTAGAAGCGCATCACCTTATAAGGAGAGAGATGGAACTAAAAGATTACATAGAAAAACGTGGCGAAGAGAGTCTTGCAAAAGAACTCAAGGTTTCAGTGTCTACGATTAGATCGTGGAGATACAGCACAAGACAACCTTCTGTAAACCAGGCCAAGAAATTAATCAAGATGACCGGGCATGCTCTTGATTGGGAAAGTATTTATGGTGCAGTAGAAGAGAGTTAGTCTTGGAATTACATTTAAATAAAAAAGGAGAAGAGATTCTTGGCAACAAGAGAAAAGAAATGTTGGTTTCTTTTTATGAGAACAACTTTCATTTAATACCTTGTGGATCCAAGACAGATGTCATACCAGATTATTTCAAAACAAGACATCCGTATGAAGATGATGATGTGTTGGTTAAGCGCTGGGCTAAAACACCAAGAGTTAAGTGGGCGAACTATATTGAAAAGCAAGCACACTTAAAAGAAATCAAACAATGGTACTTACAATTTCCAAACTGTAATTGGGCAGCTGTCACAGGAATTAATTTTGTGGTGCTCGATGCAGACACGCAAGAGGCCTGTGACTTTTGTGAATCAGGACAGATCACAAGAACAACACTCAAACAAAAAACACCAAGAGGTGGCTATCATTATTTCTATGCCATCAATCCAGATCTAAAAATAAGAAACACCACAGGCAGACTTGATGTCAGAGGAGAGGGTGGCTATGTCATGGTCTCACCTTCGGACCATTACATGTTTGAAAGCGTGGACGGTGTTGAGCCAAGCGACATGGATGACTTGCCCATACTATCAAGTCAAGACATGAATGTGATCTATGACTTTAATAATGTAGGCAAATCAAACTCAGACTTGAAGACACCGCTATCAATGGATGGTGTTGGCAGTGGCATGAGAAACGATACGCTTGCAAGATTGGTAGGCAAATGGATCCTCGAAGGTTGGGGCATGCGTGAAGTCATCATCAAAGCTTTGGATTGGAATCAAACAAACAACCCACCCATGAGCGTGCAAGAAGTATTGCAAACTGTAAACAGTATTTGCACTGGGCACTTGAAAAGAAACCCAGAGGATGTAGCTGGTATCACAGAGTGGAAGACAAGTCAGTGGCAGATACAACTAACAGATGAACTCAAAGAGATCATGGATCAAGAAGATCCTATCGAACAACAAAAGAAAGAAGAGAGACCTGAAAGAGATCCACTTGGCCTCAAAACATTTGGTGATCCTTTTTGGGATGGCATGGACTCAGATCGCATCGAACAGTTTTGGGGTGATGCATTTGTCTTTGAACAATCAAGAGTCTTGCTCTTGGGTAAACCAAAGATTGGTAAGTCACATTGGTTGGGTGCATTCGCTGCTGCGGCCACAACAGGCACAGAGTTTATGGGCAAACAATTCAATAGACCTTTAAAGGTTATGTGGTTACAGGCAGAGATTATTCATGAGTTCTTAAAGAAAAGAATCGACATGTACTATCAGCCTTTCATTCATGACAGAGAGATCTTAGATCTTGGTAAGTCAAACCTTATAGCTTCTGGAAGATTAAGAAAGAACATCATGAGAGACAAAGACATTGATGAGATAGCCACAAGTATTGACTATCACAAACCTGACATTGTCATGATCGATCCAGTCATTAACTTCTTTAGTGGAGAAGAGAACTCTAACTCAGAGATCCACGAGATGTTATCGCGTGTCGATAAGCTGATAGAACTCTTTGGTGTTGCTGTCATCATTGCTCATCACACTGGTAAAGAACGAGCAGATGATCTGTCATTCATGTCAGCGCGTGGTGGTAGTGCCTTCGCTGGTTGGATGGATTCTGGTATCAAGCTGTCTGGTAAAAAACCTAACATCGATATTTTTTACGAGGCAAGGAACGCAAGAGAACCAGATCAACACTTGGCCTACTTTGATTTTGATCGTGGCTTCTTTAGGGTGGTGGATGCGTCAGACTCACCAGACGAAGTAGAGATAGCAAGGGTGGTAGCAGCTGGTATGGATAGGCGCAAGTTTTATACAAGACAAGAACTAGAACTACTAGCAAGACAAGCATTGAAGGAAAGCGACATGGCTTCAGGAGAGAGAGCCGCAAGGTACGCAGTATCACATGTGCAGAAGTATCTAGCAGAGAGAGTCAAGACTCACAGTGTGCCAGGTAAGAACGCATGGTATTACTTAGCAGACAACGAGATGAAGAAACCTTGGGAGGATGATGGATAACTTAGAGACAATAACAGATCCAATTGAGGAGGTCTTGGAGTTGATGGTCAAACATCAGCTTGCAGTGGTTGCTGATAAGAAACTCGATCTAGTTCAAGTAATTAGAAGATTGCAAAGCCAACTCATAAAAACAAAAGAAACAAATAAAAACTTTAATGAGCAGTGGAAGTTTTTGCACAACGCACACGAAGATTTAATGGGACAAGTTGAGAGAATCTATGGAGTCTAATCCTTACAAGATACAAGGGCCAGCTTTGATTAGCTTTAGTGGTGGTAGAACATCCGGGTTCATGTTGTGGAATATTATCCAAGCACATGGTGGCACATTGCCTGAAGATATATACGTTACCTTTGCCAACACAGGCAAGGAAGCCCCGGAGACACTCGACTTTGTGCATGAGATAGGGCAGAAGTGGGGCGTGAAGATACATTGGCTAGAGTTGTACTTCGGTGAAGAGCGCCCAGTCTATCGCACCAAAGAAGTCACCTATGAAACAGCAAGCAGAAATGGTGAACCCTTTGAAGCTTTGTTGGATCGCAGACAATACCTACCCAATCCTGTTACTAGATTTTGTACAAGCGAACTAAAGATTAAAGTTATGTCAAGGTTCATGCGTAAGTTACGAGGTCATAAGAATTGGTACAACGTTATTGGCTTACGCTATGACGAACCAAGAAGAGTGGCAAGTGCACTTAAGCAATATGAAGCATGGACAAATATAACCCCCATGAATGATGCCAAACATACAGTCAAAGATGTGACAGATTTTTGGGAGCAGCAAAACTTTGATTTGAATCTAACAAACTTTGGCGGTAAAACTTTGGCTGGCAACTGTGACCTCTGCTTTCTTAAAGGCAAAGACACAAAGGTTAAGCTACTGCAAGAAAGACCAGAGATGGCAGATTGGTGGATCAAACAAGAACAGAAGTTTGGCGATCATGCTGGTGCTACCTTTAGAAAGGATGGCCCCACTTACATTGACTTGCTAGATATTAGTAAACAACCAGGATACAAGGAGCAAGATCTGTTTGATGAACAGATGACTTGTTTTTGTCATGATTAAATTAGACAAAGCAGCACTCAAAGAATCAATGGCTGATACGTTTATGGGCACAGCAATCAATCTACCCTTGGTGTGGGTGGTGCTGACAATATGCTTGATGTTCACGCAGAATGCATTGATCATCTCAGTGGCACAAGCTGGGGTGTTAACAGTGGTAGCAATCATCAGAAGATATTGCACACGCATGTGGTTTAAAGGGAGGGAAACAAATGATTAGGATACTAGATATCTGTTCCGGGATAGGAGGATTCAGCTTAGGATTAGAATCAACAGGTGGTTTTGACACTGTTGCTTTCTGTGAGTTTGATGACTTCTGTCGTAAAGTATTAAATAAACATTGGCCAGATGTGCCAATCTATAAAGATCTAAAGGAGATAGGCAATGAACCAGAAAGAATTATTCAAGACTTCGACCTCATCTGCGGAGGCATCCCGTGCCAACCGTTCAGTGTTGCAGGCAAGAAAAAAGGCAAGGAAGATGACAGACACCTCTGGCCGTACATGTATGAAATTATTAAACACAAAAAACCCACTTGGGTCATTGTCGAAAACGTTGGTGGCTTCGTCAATGTGGCACTCGATGATGTGTGTCTTGACTTGGAAGCCCAAGGTTACGCCACGCAATCGTTTATTATTCCAGCTTGCAGTGTCGAAGCTCCCCACAGAAGAGACAGAATCTGGATCCTCGGAAAGAACTTGGAGAACCCCGGACGCGCATTGCGGCAGGGGAGGATCGAGCAAGGAGAGAATGCAGATGAAGTTGGACAAGGGGATGCCGATCAGCTTGAACGATCAGGTGGCACATCCAGATCTGATGTGGCCAACTCCCAACTCAAGGGATTGGAAGGACAGCATGGGGACAGTTCCTCCCAGCGTGGGCAAGACGAGGGGTCACTCTCTGGGACAGAAGGTAGCAGCAGAACAGATGAAGATGTTCCCAACTCCAGCGGCCAGAGACTGGAAGGACACAGGGGAGAACACGGACTACGAGAAGCTAGCGAAGAAGAGCAAACTAGCAGGCGCAGTCAAGAGCGAGATGTATCCCACGCCAAGGAGCTCGATAGGAATGTCGATGACAATGGACACAGTGGTCAATGCGATGGACAACAACGACAGGGGCTACAAGGGGAACTTGGAGGAGCGAGTAGCAATCGAGCAGAAGATGTGGCCAACACCGAACGCCTCGGACAACAGGGACAGGGGGAACATGAGCGACCCAGCAATACAGAGAAGGATAGCGAAGGGCAAGCAAGTGGGACTGACGATGGCAGTCAAGGACAAACCGGGCAAGGGCACACTGAACCCGGAGTGGGTGGAATGGCTGATGGGGTATCCGCCAGGTTGGACGGACATTACGGATTCGAGCGAGAGCCCAACATCCCAAGAGTAGCAACAGGCATCCCTGAACGCGTCAATCGACTCAAAGCTTTGGGTAATTCTATTGTGCCTCAAGTCATATACAACATTGGCCTTGCTATCTTGGAAGAGGAGGAAAGAACAAATGTTACTAAATAAATCAAGGGTTGCATGTATATTCATATGTATGTATGAATGCATGATCGATGTGTGTAAACGGTTGTGCAATGGCAAAAGGGCAAATTGCACATACCCCTTGGGAAGGTGCATTCTTATGCGATTTAGGGGTCTGTGCGCTTGTGCAATTGCACATGCCTGCACATACGCACATGCACCTCTGAAAGGCGCATGGTTACAAGGGTGTGCAGCTGTGCGGTTGTGCATCTCTATAGAGAACTATAGATGGGTAGCTAGACGCACCCAA
>Ga0208643_1000339_pt1 | contig 31929 bp, 36 predicted proteins | sample VirMetDEL_Nov_12_FD_184516 | JGI IMG/M metagenome (GOLD analysis project Ga0208643, IMG submission 184516) | Aqueous microbial communities from the Delaware River and Bay under freshwater to marine salinity gradient to study organic matter... | ecosystem: Environmental > Aquatic > Marine >...
GGGAAAGAAAATGTCAAAACCTACCTTAAAAACCTGCTCGAAGATAACCAGTTTAAAGATTGAACGCACGTGGCTTAACACTAAGAACGGGTATTGGTATACCACATGGGAAGGTAAGCCGAAAGCTGAACAATACTTAAAGTGGGCCAATGAGACCCTCAAGGAAATCCACAAGTAAGGAAATCAAATGTCAAATCTAAGATCAACCATTGCAGTCTACGTAATCCTCGTCATCTGGATCACGTTTGCTACTGTAGCTAAATCAGAAGAACTCAGGGTAATCAACTTACCTGAGGAAGACGTAATCTTGTTGACAGGAGACATCATTCAAGGGACTGCACAACGGTTAGACGACATGCTGGTAGCCAACCCTGCCATCAAAAAGGTGGGTATGGTATCTGGTGGTGGTTTGGCCTACGAAGGCTTCAACATAGCTAACGTACTAAGTAGCCACGACGTTACGGCTGTTGTTCCACGGGGCTACGTCTGCTTGAGTGCCTGCGCTATCGGGTTCATTGGGGCTAAGGAGTATGTCATACTAGGAGCCCTTGGATTCCACAACATGTACGTTGCTGATGAGAACTTAGTAGACGCTGACAAGCTCATGCTTCTTATACGGGGTCAACAGTTTGGTGTACGTACAGCTATCTTCTTTGTAGCTAACGGGTTCGAGATGGAACTACCATACATCATCAGCGCTGTCACTACTCCAGAAGAGTTTATCGTGTTCACCAGTACAGAAGACCTGATGACGTTCTTTGCTCGTACAGAGGAAGACCCAATCGACAACTACCTAGTTGACAACGGTATCGACGAAGCATGGATCGAGGAGCACCTATGGGACTCAGATCGCTTTATGCTATTCCTAGCAGGAGGAGACAACAATGCACCTTAACTTAAAGTTCTGGAAGTTCTGGACTACGGAGGTGCTACTCTGTGTAGCACTTTATGTATCCCTCATATCTCTGGGTGGTTACCACTTCATCCTAGACAATGACTCTACCTACATCTCCCTAGTTAACATTACCATTCTGGTAGCTACCTCCCTCTGGGTAGGCCTACGTATCACACTGGGGTGCAAGTCAGGTACAGACCTCCAGTGGTACCTGGCAGACGTCACGCTGTCCCTTGGGATGGTGGGCACCCTCTTCGGGTTCCTTCTGGTTCTGTACTCTACCTTCGACGGTATCGACGTTACCGATCAAGACTCAATGCGAAAAGCTATTGAAAGCCTAGCCACAGGAATGGGGACAGCACTGCTTACGTCTCTGGTTGGTCTTATCAGCTCTATTATCATGAAGTTCCAGCTGGTAATCCTGGAAGACAACGATGAGAAAGTATAGTAGCAACCTAGCCTTTGTCGATCTACTCTTTAACCTCTTAGTTGGTTTCACCTCTCTCTTTATCATTGCATTCCTGATGATTAACCCTGTAGCAAGGGATGGGGAGGTTACACCACCAGTTAAGATGTTTGTTGAGATCGAATGGGACAAGGACGCACACACAGACATTGACTTGTTTGTACGTGGTCCAGACGGAGTAACAGTCTTCTACGGTAAACGTGACGGGGCTTATATGACCCTACAGCGGGATGACTTAGGTGCTAGTAACGACACCTACTTAATCAATGGAGAGACTGTAGTAATCAAACGCAACTACGAGATCATCAACTTCACTGAACTACCACCAGGTGAATATGTTATCGCAGTCTTCTATTTCTCTGGGCAAGGAGAGCCCTTAGACATCAAGGCTAGGGTTCGTAGCATCTCTCCCTTCAAGTCTGTCTATGACGGTGAGGTTATTGGACTCACATCCCGTAACGAAAGGACAGTCCTATCATTCGTAGTAGACAAGGGTGGTAAGATCACAGACCTAAACACTGAGGTTGACATCCCAATCACACAACACAGGAAAAGGAACTAAGAACATGACGGAACTAGTAGTACTAATAGCCCTTCTTGGTTTTGGTCTTGCATTCTTGACATACACTTCAAGCATCAGTAAGTTCATCAAGTTGGCTATACTACCCTTGTTCCTCTTCTCCACAGCTACAGGCTACTCCTACTTCATGGACGAGGTAGGAAAGCCAGCCCAGCGTGACCTACCTGAGACAGCAGAGTACGTATTCCACAGGGTAACATCCGAGGATACTATCATTGTTTGGCTCAGGGAGGAGGAGGGCTTCGACAGGCTCTACGTTATCCCGTACTCGAGGGAAGCAGCTAAGGAGCTGGAAGAAGCCAAGGAGAGGTCAGAGGAAGGAACAGAACAGACCATATCTGCAACAAGAACAAAGGGAGCAAGCGAAGGTCAGTCTCTCGAGACAAATGACCGCCTAGACCTAGACAACCACACACACTCAAAAGAGTAAGGGCAAGCTATGTTTAACTTCTTCAGAACGAGGGAATGGGCCTTATGGTCCTACGGGGGTAGTCTACTGATCCTCCTCACGCTGTGGTATCAAGTACAACTCGATGTAAAGATCAATGAGTTCTTTGGATCGTTCTACGATATGATTGGAGCTGCCCTATCAGGGGACCGTACAGTGACCTTAGCTGAGTACTACGGGGAGTTAGCGACCTTTGGTGGCATAGCGGCACTCTACGTGTCTGTAGCCCTCTCTGTGAGCTTCTTTACACAGCACTGGTTGTTCCGCTGGCGTACCTCAATGGTTGACACCTACCACAACCTATTCCATAAAGCACGAGGGATCGAAGGGGCCTCTCAGCGTGTCCAAGAAGACACTGTGAAGTTCAGCCGCATCATGGAAGGCCTTGGGGTATCCTTTGTGGAGAGCATCATGGTTCTGGTAGCTTTCTTCCCGATCCTTATGGGTCTCTCCATGGGCATCACGGTTACATTCTTTGGTGAGTGGCAATACGGTCTGGTAGCTTCGGCCATCATCTGGTCGGTCGGTATCACAGTTGTCCTGCTTGTTGTTGGTAAACTACTACGCCTGGTTAATATCGAGTACGACATCCAAGCCAAGGAAGCAGCCTACCGCAAGGTTCTAGTCATCGCTGAGGACGATGGTAATGTACGACCCAAGACACTCAATGAGGTGTTTGAAGATGTGCGGAAGATTCACTATGTAAACTACGCAAGGTATGCAGTGTTTAACGTAGCTCGACTGACCTGTCTACAAGCCAATGTTCTGGTAGGCTACGTGATCCTAGCACCTGCTATCGTAAGTGGAGCCATTACTCTTGGTGTCATGCAGCAAATCCTTCGTGCCTTTGGGCGTGTGGAAGGTTCCATGATGTATCTGTTCAAGTCGTGGTCCACAATCATCGAACTACTCTCCGTCTACAAGCGCTTAAATGAATTTGAAAAGGAAATCAAGAATGCCTAAGAAGAAGCAAAAGAAAGTCATCGAGAAAGCAAAGCCAGTGATGAAGGCTCCTGGGTCATACATGCGTGAGAATGGTATCCTGATGCTAGTCGATAAGTTCGACCAAGAGAACATCATGCCTCTGGTAGCTCAGATTATGGAATACAACATGATGGAAGAGGAGATACAACCAGAGGCGATCACTCTCATTATCAACAGCCCTGGGGGTTCTGTCCACTCTGCTTTCCACCTTATTGACATTATGAAGACCTCAGACATCCCCATCCACACTGTGGGCCAAGGGTTGGTAGCTTCTTGTGGTATCCTTACGCTTATGGCAGGGGACAAGGGGCATCGACGTATTACCCACAACACCTCAGTGATGAGCCACCAGTTTAGTTGGGGCTCCTCAGGGAAAGAGCACGAGCTCTATGCCAAAGTAAAGGAGTTCGAGTTTTCTTCTGCAAGGATGGTAGACCACTACAAGAAGTGCACCAAGAAGTCGGAGACTTATATTCGTAAGCACTTACTCTGTGCCACAGATGTTTGGTTGTCCCCAGAGGAGTGCCTGAAGCACGGAGTGATTGACGAGATCATCGAAACCTATTAAACGCAAAAAGCCTCAGAGTTCCTTGGAGAAATCCTTGGAGCTCTGAGGCTTTTTTTTGTTTTACAACCAGACCAGTGAAGGTGTCACTGGCGTTGGGGCTACAGTATAAGCAACCAGTGCTTCTTCCATATTAAATCTCCATCGGGATTGACTGTAAGCCCATCGCATCAATGGCAGTTCTACCTTCCAGCCCAAGAATTGCCGTGATTTGGCTGGGGTTGCATGTAGGAGCTACTGTGCCATTATCTTGCCATAAGAACACAAGACTTTGGGCCTGTGCAGCTTTGGTCATGTCAATTATCTCCTCGGTATCCCATTCAGGTCTGATCAAAATACTTTCAGACGCCGCTACGAACCCGTCAGACACGTCAAGACTTGCAGCAGCATACAGGTTACCTTGTGTATCCTTCAATGACGGGTTTTTATATGTGTTCCCATCTGCTTCAGAATATCCCAACACCATTGCGAAATGGTTCGCGTCTATAATGTACTGGGCTGGTACTGCGATTGTCAGTCTCATAATACCACCCCTGTTTTGTCAGAAATATACACTTCTACTTGCCCAATCGTGTTGACCTCAAGGTTAGCACCAAAGCGAAGAATCAGGCCGTAAACATTACCATCAAATGGGAAGTCGCCGGTCACCCGCCTGCCAATGTAGAGCGACTGGCTAGAGTAGTCACCAAGCCCCACATTGTCAATCTCCGTTACGACAGATTGGTTCAGCCTAAGGGTTGTAATATCCCCTAGAATATCCCCTATTCCAGAGATCACATCGGATGTGGGGGAGAGACTTGATGTAATTTGGGCTAAAACTCTGTTTGTTCCTCGGTTGCTAAAGTTATACCCAGAGGCTAGGTTGTAAAAAATACCTATAGTACCGTCCGTGATGGCACTTGTTGGACCTGTTTCCGCAAGTATAGCCGTATCATCGCTTAATCTTCGCGCACCAATAAACATCTGAGATTTATCAATATCAGGAGTAATAGCGGATGTGGCCATAAAGTCATCAACGCCGTCGAACTCCAGCCAATGTAGAGTTCCGTCTGTTTGGTACGTCGGTCGTGCGGATATTGTTGCTTGCGTGGCGTGGTTACCATTACCGCTTTTATCATTTATGCGCGCTACAGTTTGACCTGAAGCAGTAACGGGGATTGTCCCTGCGGTGTCTTGAAATAAAGTGTTCAAATCAGCCGGATCATACCAAGCACCCTCCTCGCCAGATGCAAACAACTGGAGGATAGGGAAACTTTCAACAATAACTGGAGAGCTTGCCTCCGCTATGCCTTCATCTGTCAGATCATCAGCCCACACACGGAACAGCTTGATTGTACCCATGAAGTCAAAGCCGACCTCCATATCCGTAGCGGACAGGTCAGGAAGTGCCGTAGGTGTGGTGTTTGCCGTGAGTGCTGTACCATCGACTGCACCATTGATAAACGTAGAGCCGTGGCGGGATGCGATGTTGAACGGGACGTTGATGCCGGGGGAGTAATAGTTGTCTGTAGAAGCACTGCTATCAACAGTACCAGAAAGTGCCTGCCGCGTCCTGTAATAGCCGGATGCAGCGCCAATAGTGCCGACGAACCCGTCTATATAATTGCTGGTATTTAACTCCCAATCGTAAAACACAACTTCAAAAGCTGCATCAGTATCAGCATAAGTCATCGTCCCTTCCATTTGGATAGAGACTGCGAGGGGGTTCCAAGGCAAGTTAGCCGCAGGGATTGTCATAGCATCCGCAGCGCGTGTGACTGTAGCGCCTGCTGTGGGGATGTAGGATGATGGGGTGGAGCCTGCTTCAAGGTCAGCGTTTGTAACCGTGCCTGTGACAGTGACAATCAGTGTACCAGCGGTCGGTGTAAATGTCAGGGAAACTCGGTTCTGCTCACCTATTCCCGTACCAACCAAAGGTCCAGCAGTAGACGCCCCTGAGAGCGTAACTGTACCAGTACCAGTGAAATGCAACGTATGCGGAACGGCTGTCACGGTAACGCTTTGTGTGGCTAGTGTGCCGCTGTTTAGCAGCAAATTCGTCCGCGCTTCACTCTCGTGGAAGTACCCTTCGTCCACCCAAGCAGAGCCATTCCAGATGTGGTGGCCTACGCGGGGTTCGTTAATTGCAGCAGTTTGCAGAATGCCGTCAGCATCGACATAAGTTGCAGAAGAAGCCCGCGTGTGGGTAGCAGCACTCACAAGGTCTGTATCTGTGCCGCCTGTGCGGAAGTAGCTTTCGTCGAAGTCTAGGACTAGGGCAGGGTCAAAGTCGAGCACCTTATAAGACAACAGGGCGAATACTGACGTACCATTACGCAAGTCTCGCATAGCTTCGTAGTAACTACCAAACTCATCCAGAAGGTAAGCTCGTAGTCGGTCTGTTAGAGCACCTGAGTAGCCAAGGTCACCCAAGGCTGCGTAGTGCATATCATTGATGGAGCCTGTGTACCCTTCACTACGGAAGTATTGTACATCTTCGTCTACAGTAGGGAAAAATTGCATACCTTAGTCCTTCGGGTTTTTCTTACCAGCACTCTTAGTACGGGCATACGAGCGGTTCTTGCTCTTTGATTGGGTAGTTAGGTTGCTGGACCTGTTGTCTTTAGGGTTGCCATTCTTATGAGCTACGTCCTTGCCGTCGCCCTTCTTAGCCTTACCAGCCTTTACCATCTTGGCCCGTGCAGCATTACGGGAGGCCCGCTTCTTCTTCTGCTCTGGCTTACCTTGGTAGTTGGCATACTCTTTCTTGTAGTCACGCTTCTTAGCTGGCATTACTTCTTCCTCTTTTTCTTCGAGGCCTTAATAGCCCGCCCCTGTTTCAATGCTTGGTCCTTGGAAGGGTAGACCTTGCCCTTGTCCCCCCACTTGTAGCCGCCCTTTACTTTTCTAACTGGCATTACATGCAGCCTCCCACCTAGCCCTGAAGTTATCTACTTCTATGATTGTCTGATCGGTGTCACTACGACTTACCGTTGGTAGGGGGATGCTACACAAAGCATCAAAATCGGACCCCTTTACGCTTAGACAGCCGTTTAAGGGCAGTATCAACGTCAGTGCTAACAGGTACTTCATCAATCGCCTCCCTAGTTTCCTTGTAGGACTCTAAGTCCTTGATCTCTTGCTTCTGCTTCTGGTCCTTTTGGCCAGCCTTGAAGACTAACAGGATCGAACCCAAGACACCCAAGACACCAACCACAAGGCGTCCCACCTTTGACCCAACAAACCCGATCAGCCACATCACTTACCCCTCAGCCTTACAGCTTCTTTAGTTACAGCCCGAAGGCCAATGTTTACGAATGGCAGGATAACTACAGCCAGTGGTTCAATTAGTAGTGGGTCCACTACCTTCGTGTTGCGGTTTAGAATAACTACCACGAAAGTGATTACGTTTACCCAGAAGGTCTTACTCACTAGGATATTCTTTGTTTCATTGTCCATTTAGGCCACCCTTAATAATAAAGCTAACTACAGCTGCAAGAAAGCCCCCACCCACAATCCACAGGAACTTTGATAGGTTGCTGTTGAGGCTGTCTTGTCCAGATTTGATGTAGTGCAGATCAGATTTGATTTCTACCAATTGAATGTCGATCCTGTGTTGTTCTTGTTCAAGAAACGCCAATCGCTCCTTTAGACCGGAGATTTGTTCCTTGATGTCGTCATGGTCCATTGGTAGTCTCACTTCTTGAATAAAGTTTTTTCTTCTTGGCGTCTCTTGGTAAGTCCGTTCAAGACCTTACCCTTCTGCTTATTCCAACGGGGAAACTGATTAGCAGCCCCATCGTAGTCTCCAACGTTCAGTAGTTTGAGCATAGTAGACTTACGGAAGGCTGTAGCACCTACGTTGTAAATGAAAGATGCAATAGCGTCATACTGGTTCTGGTTTAGTGGGACTTGGACGTACGTGTCAATCGCAGCCTCTACCCATGCAAGGTCTTGGTATAGCAGAGCCTCAGCTCCAGCAAGTGTAATCCTCATGCCCTTCTTAGCAGTCTTGGTGTGGCCGTAGCCAATAGTCCAGACATCATTCGGAGTAGGTAGGTAAGCCTCTAGGCGTAGCCCCTCAGACTCCTTGATGAGCTCTACGTCTTTAACGCCCGTAGGAGCCCCAGAGAGGCCCTGTGAGGCCCCTCCCGTTGTTTTAGTGCCTAGCCCTGCCAGAAAGGGCTGAAGGGCCTGTAATAGTGCTTGTATCATTTCTTACCTTTCAATTCCTCAAGGAATGCTTCTAGTTCTGCAATCATAGTTGGTGTAGTTTCTGCGCTTGCAATAGATTCCTTAATCCGCTCAAACGGGATACTCCCCCCAGTAGGTTGGTCAGTAGCTTCGCCTTCACTTGTCGCACGAGCCTCTGGTCGAACAGATGTTGTAGGCGCAGAAGTGGAACTACCAACACCAGCAGGACGAGCCTCTGGTCGAATGGATGTTGTAGGCGCAGAAGTCTTTTCCCCAAGTTCAGTAGTAGTTACCTGAGGGACACCTGGTGCGAAACCACCCTTATTGAACTTATTGATCCAGATGTTTGCAAACTGACCCGCTGTCATGTCTAGGGCCCCGCCATTGTTTCTTATGGCGTCACGTGCCCTACCCTCATTCCCTTTGTAAAGGCCTGTGAGTACTGACAGTGCACTTTCATTCGGGTTTGACAACAGAGCCTTAGCTCCTCCGCCACCCTGCTGGTGTGCAAGATAGAGTTCTGCTGCTGTTGGGTCACGACCAAGTGCCCTTGAAAGGAGACGCTTGTTCTGCAATGCAAACTTGATAGCACCTTCTGTAGACTGGACAGGGTCAAACCGATCAGCTACACCAAACTCTTTGGCATTTGCATCAATTTGCTGGAAGAGACCACCCGCAGAGGATTTGGGGTTCTTTGCAGCAGGGTTACCTGCAGATTCGATCTGTGCAGTACGCTCAAGGAAACCTGAAGGCAAACCTGCCTCAGACTCCATAGCTCCAAAGTCGATACCCAAGCTATTTGCTACAGACCCGTTAGCTACAGCAGTGGTAGTTTCAGCAAGAGCAGCCTTGGCTTCCTTAGCTACACCAGCATCGACCTCAAGGTTAAAGGAAGCCCCAGCGATTGCACGTACCTCACTACCAACCTTACCAAGATTACCAAGAACACTCCACTTGTATTGAATATCATCAAGCGGGATGGAAGGTGGTGTCTTGAGGTCTTCAATCTCTTGGATGAGAGGGCTGATTACAGCCTCTTTGGTAACAAAACCACGACTCACTTCACCAGCAGGGGCTTGCTCCTGTTTCTCAGCAAGGGAAATCTCAGCCTCAAGTTCAGCAATACGGGAGAGTGTCTCATCAGTAGGGGCGAGGAACACTTTACCCGAGGTGTCCGTAGAGATACGGTAGCCCTCAGCATTAGCCTTCTGGTTAGTTTCTTGCAGTTGCATGTTAAGATCAGAGGAAAGGCTCTTCACTACAGCAGGAGCGAACTGTGGGTTAGCAGCAGCAGCAGCATCAAAGTTAGACGCTACAGCTTCTACGTTGTTCTTGTAGAAGTTAGGGCCAAAACGAACAGGCTTACCAGAGGCCTCAGCATCCGTAGTAGCTACATCCATAGCAGCCATAGTAGCGGAGCCAAAGTTAAGGTCACGTTCAACCTGATTCACTTCCTCGTAGATAGAGCCAGTAGTAGATGTACCACCCCAAACCTTAGCAAGTTCACTGAATCCAGCAAAGGAACGGTTACGCTCTTTAGCAGAAAGATCACGAGCAGCTACACGAGCCTCCTCAAAGGAACCACCCTTATACAACTCAAGCAGGTTGCCAACATCCCCAGTCAAAGAGGACATGACAGCAGCTTGTAGTTCTGGGTTGCCCTTTGTGGCCATGGAGATGGAAGCGATAGCCTCGAGAGGTACACCAGCTTCGACCATAGAGTTGAAGGCAGTGTTCTCAAGGCGGGACTTGATTGTAGTAGGGTCAAGTTCTTTCTCAGCCCAAGTGATTAGAGTATCCATACGCCCGAAGACTGCAGACTCTACATCAGAGGGCATTACACCAACCTCACCAGGAGTGATACCACGAACATTAGCAATACGCTTAGTCTGGACGGCCTTGTAAGCTGCACGGAACTCCTTCAAGACCTCAGGTGCGTTAGAAGTGGTCATTACAGTTCCTGCTAGTTGATGTATCTGTGCTGTAATGCCTGTTTCGTCAAGGTTGATAGAGGAGCCTGGGTTTAGCTGCATGGACTCAATAGCGTCCGTAAATGCTGTAGAGACAATGTCTGTACCTGCTGTGAGGTCATATGCCTCCAGTTTCCACATCTCCTCACGACGAGCATCATTAACCCCATACTGCTGAGTCTCCTGCGTTAGCTCTTCCGAACGAGCAGCATTCTCAATGTACTTAGCCCGCTCTTGTGCAAGCAGGGTAGTAGCCTTAGCTGGGTCGTCAAGTTGAGCCGCTTGCATGGAGGCACGTTGACCTGCTGGAGACTGCGCCCAAGAGGCATCAATCTTCTGCTCAGTGCTGATGCTCTCATCGTAGGCTTCTAGGCTCTGGTTGCGGACACCTTCAGCCTGAGTGTAAGCCCAAGCGCCAGCGGATGGGTGAATCCTCTGGAATTTCTGCAAGTCACCTACAGAGGCACTAGCAAAGTCCTTATCACCCATCGTGCTGGTCCAAAGAGCAGCGTTACGCTCGTCCTCACTGGGGGCACGGGTTGAGGTGCTTTTGGGGGCGTTCTTAGCGAAGATGTTGATCACATCAATGGCTGTCCCCAAGCTACTGGTAGGAGCTGCTATAGGCTGCTCGATGCCCATACTACCCTCAAATGTTGGTGCAAATCCTGCCATTTACTTTTCCTCTGTATTAAAGTCACGAGCAGTGCTGTGTTGCATGGCCCGTAGTGTAAGGTTGTCTACAATAGTGCCTCCGCTACGTCGAACTTCACGTTCAACTACAGACCTATCGTGTAGTGGTAGTGAGTGGTAAAGAAGTGCGATACCTTTCATGGTCTCACTGGCTTCATTAAATTCACCACGGTCTAGTTGCGCGTTAGCCAAGTTCCATTCCTTCTGGACACTCTTGATTGTACTACCCAACAACAACTTCTCAAACTTAGCAAAGTTAGTGAACTTGAAGGCTTCCTCATGATCCTCGAGGGGAACCCCAAGGGAGATAAAGATCGACTCCATGTCTGTAAGACCGTTGTCTAAGAGTGCGTTGTCTTTGGTAAGATACTGCCCAACATTATATGCCATGTAGGCATTGTAGGCTTGGTTGCCTGTAGAGAATGTACGAGCAAAACGACCAAGGCTTGCCCCTGCGTCCTCAAAGTCACCAGTAGTAACACCCTTAGCCAAGTTCTTAGCACCACCAAGGATAACCCGCAGTGCTTCACCACCAACTTCCAGCGATGGACCACCAAGTGTTTCAAAGATGTTGTTCTCACCCATGTCTTTCATAAGCATGAACATGTTGTCACCAGAACCAAGGCGTGAGGACAAAGAAGTATCCACACCACTGATCTCAGAAAGAAGGTAGTCCATGGCACCCTTACGGATAGCACGGTAGGTTCCTTCATCCAGATCAGTACCATTGCGGTAGTTGTAGTAGTCCATAGCAGTGCCAGCAACAGCCCAACCACTAGCCCCGAAGAGCACGGTGTGGGTAGCAGCAAGACGAAGGCGTTCAGCCCCAGTAAGGACTGCCTTACCACCAAAACTACCAGCAAAGATAGCCTCGTTGATACGGAACTGGTAAGACATAAACTGAGTGAACGGGAAGCGATCAAGGTTTGTACGGCTAGCCCCACTCATGGATTGAGTAAGGATGTCCTGACGGTTCATGATCCAGTTCACACCCTGTTGACTACGAGGGCTCTTACCGGGGAACTTAGCCAAGTACTCAACGTAGGCTGTATTCCATGCAGTTGTACGTGCAACAAGTTCGCCTTCGTTAAAGAAGAAACGGCCTGCCTTACGGACAGAACCTACAGTCTCACCAAAGACACTGGAGGCTGTAGCTGCATCAGTACCGAACTCCGCCAAGGATACACCAATCATGGAACGACCGTGATCCTTAAACATCGACACCATGTCTACGAACTCATCCGCAGAGATACCAGAGATAGGAGCCACAGCCTCACCAATACGTTTGATGACAGCAGGGTTGTTGTTGTGTAGTGCAAAGCGGACGGGGCCGTAAAGGGCACCACCACGAAGACCATTCGTACCACCAACTGCAAAGATGTTGATAACCTGAGAAGCCTGTACGTACAACTGTGAAGGGTTAAACAGACCCAGCTTGGCGTCAAAGACGAAACCACGCATAGCAGTCATAGGGTTCACAGAAGACATGTCAGCAGCCAGATCAGCGCCACGACCAAAGCCCTTACCATAGAGGTAGTTGCTGAGGTTGTTCATGACTTCAGACCACTGAGCATCCCCAAGACCTTTACGGTCAAGACGGAAGAGAATCTTCTCCTGCTCCAGCTTCAGCTTACTACCAGCACCAGGGATGTCCCTGATCTTAGCGTTCATCAGTTTCTGGCGTAGTGTCATGTTGACAAGCTCTTTACCGTTCTCAAGTACGCCCTCTTGAACAGCAGACTTCAGTAGTCCATTGATTGCACGGGCAGTATAGGCACGGTAACTCTGGTTAGCTACAAGCTCGCTTGTGGACTTCTCCATAGCCTTCATTGGGGAGATGGTACGATTCTTCTTACCACCATAGCCCATGAGAACAGAGTTCCTACGAGCCCTTGGGTTAAGAGCACGAGCATCCATAGCCATCTCGAAAGGCATACCAGCAAAACCACCAGCTACATCAGAGTCAATGAGTTTCTCACCGTTACGTACACGGTCAAACTTAGCAGAGAGATCAACGCCAGCTTCATCAGCCCACTTCAGGAGTGAGTCCAAGTTGTGAACACTAGGGTTCCACTTGCTGTTGGTAGCAATGAGGTTGTCAATCTTAGCATTTCCTTTGAGTGCATCAAGGGAGCTGTTAGTGAAATTAGTCTTCCCAAGAGCAACACCGAACTCGTCGATGAATTTGTTCAAGGAGCGTACTACATCATCTGCTTCATCAATGTGCTTTACACCCATAGCTGTGAGTGGTGCAACCTTTTGGACAGAACCATCAGCCATAGCCTTGGTACGATCCTGTTTGATGTAGTAGTTGATCTCACCGTTCTTGTACATACGTGTGCCACCAGCATTCCGAGCAAGGATGTCGGAGTGATACAAGCGACGTGTCTTCAGGTCATCCCCTAAGATGTACATGGAGTTGCTGTCAAAGATATTCTGGTTTGGGTCGTAGTTCTTGTAGACCGTCTGACCTTCTGGAATCTTATCAGCAGAGAGTGTACGGCCTGACTTACTATCATACACAGAGGCGTCCTTCGGGATGGTTTCACTACGCACAGGAACTACACGGTACTGGTCATCAAGAACCTGCACACCGTCGTTGACCTGACGCTTAAAGAACTCATCAGCTACAAAGAATGACTCAGCATCCCGTGCATCCTGTACACGAAGGTACAAAGCTACCTGAGCATCTGTTGGTGGTTTGTTGTACTTGAGTGCAAACTCATTACGGAAGCCAACCTCTGTGAAAGCCTCACGCTGGTTAGCAAACTTACCGTTGAGTAGCATCTCGAACATACCATCAACTTCGGCACGATCAGAACGTGAGTTAAGTTTAGCAACTTCCTTGATGCGGTTAGACGCTACAGTAGACCATTGCTCCTGTATGCCCTCAGCGGTCAGGAGAGCCGCTCTGTTGGCCTCTGTCGTCTGTGTAGCAGGTGAGCCTAGCCAACGGGCAACAATACCCTCACCAAGCTCCTTAGGGGCTGTAGCGGTGAAGATAGCCATGCTCTCTTTAGTGAACTCGCCAAGACCTGTCGGGACGTTCTTAGTTTGAACTACCACAAAATGCCCAGGGTTCTGCCACTCAACTACCTCACCACCGATATTGTCAGCAAGGTTCTGTGCAGCGATTTGACCGTTAGGGCCAGTGAAGGACATACCAGCATCTGTACCACGAATCTCAGCGAACACGAGGTTGTCTAAGTCGTCTTGATACAGGTGGGCGTCTAGGTAGCTCATATCACCAGACTGAGCAGCAGCGATCTTAGCGTCAGCTTGTAGTTTGTTCTCTAGGACAAGTAGCTTGTCTTTATCAACAGCAGAACCAGCACGACCAGCAATGGTCTTAATCTCACTAAGAACCTTACTCTGGTCCTCGTAGCTACGAACAGCAGCACTAGACGTGTGTGCCCAGCGCTCAGGGCGAAGGGTATCTGGAGTTACGATAGAGGGAGAAGTCTGGTTGTGCAGTAGTGTTGCCTTGGATGGATCGTCCATCAGACGTGCTTCATCAAGGATCGTCTTTACAAGCGCAGGGTCGTTAGTCTTGTAGCCGATCATACGAGCAGGGCTAGAGATAATGGAGGCACCAGTGCCAGCACCAGTCTTAACAGCAGCACGGATACCCCCAGCTACCTTAACAGCAGTAGTGGCAACCTTAGCAGCTTTAACAGCCGTAGGGGCTGCACCAAGAACAAAGGTAACTGTATCGAAGGCTGCGAAGGCCTTCTGCCAGCTTGCTACAGAGGAGTCAGAACCAGCAGCAAACAAGTCTACGAAGTCACCCAAGTAGAAGCGGTTGTTGTCTTCAAAGAAGCCCTGACCACCCATCTCTGTGAGGATGTTGTTGAACTCTGCCTCGAACTGCTCTGGTGTAACCGTCTGGTCATACATGAGCTGAGAAGCACGGTCTGCATACTCACGCTGCTTGTCTACAAGAAACAAGTTCTGCGCTGAAGACAGTGCGTAGTCTACGAAGTCAAAGTTAGTTAGGAAGCCTTCCTCAGAAGATTCCCCCAGCTTGTCTAGGATCATGGACTGAGCGGAGACCAAACGGCCTACCTTCTGAACTGCGTAGTCTCGTTGGATTTGGCTTGGGGAACTAAGGAGGGCGATCTCTGCTGGAGTTACAAAACGAGAAGTATTCTCAATAGAAAGAATCTCGTCCTGCAAAGCCTTCAGGTCGCCATCTTGTGAAGGGTTGTCTACAAAACTACGAACCATCTGTTGCTTGTTAGCTTCAGTAGTTTGACGTGCCTGTGCGTCCAGAGCAATGTTAGCCCCAGACTCAAGAGCAGGCCGGATAGCTTCTACAGGCTGACCAATCAGCACACTGTGGAACAGCGCGTCATTCTTAGTCTTCTGTGGATTGATAGCTGGTGCGGCAGGGGCCATAGTATCAAACATCTTGTAGGTCTCAGGTTGTCCCTGACCACCACCAACTGCATCAACTGGAGCTTCTTCTGGCGTATCAAACATCTTGTAGGTCTCAGGCTGACCATTGTCACTCTGGGTTGGTTTTGTTGGCAAGGCCATTGATTATATTCCCTTCAAGAGATTCTTTATTACGAGTTCCACCAGTCTTTGACTGCACCCATACCACCAGCAGCGCCATAGAGCGCACCACCAATTTGGGCAATGTTCTGACCCTGTTGCGCTTTAGCATTGAGGCTTGTAATGTTCTGGCTAAGGCCACTCATCTGTGTGCTGTAACCTGAGGCTGCACCAAACTGCGAACCAAAGGAAGACAGACCACCAGCCATACCTGAACCACCCTCAGCACCAGCGGCTTGCCCAAAGGACATAGCTTGGGCGCGTTGTAGCTGTGCCTGACGGATAGAGGACCGACGTTGCATCTGTGTCTGTAGTTGTTGTTGTTTACGTTGTTCACCAGCTGAGGCCCTCTGAGCCTTACCTGCTTGAACTGTGCCTACTACGGCTGCGCCTGCACCCGCTACGGCTGCTACTGCCATAATTGTTGTTGTTGCTATTGGCACTTTGTAATCCTCTTCGAGTATGCTTTTTCTGTCAACTTATAACCTAGCTTTGAATATAGTGGAGATAGATCAGCCACGTCAGAGATATCAGCCATAGTGATCCACTCCGCCCCGTTATCCTCAGCCCACTCTTCAAATGCCTTGACCAACCTGATTGCCCCAGCAGCCCCCCTGTGTTGCTTATCTACATACCAAGCTAACTCTGAGGCCATCTTAGTGTGGGAGATGAGCACTGGTTGGATCAAACCAGCCAGAAACCCAACAACTCCCCCATCCTTCTCAGAGAGAAGAATTACTGCGGTGGGAGTTTCGAGGATACTATTAAGAAGCTCCTCTGTCTTACCTTTGTCCCACTTGTGCATCTCAGGGGCTTCCTGTGAGAAACCCCTGCATAAGACCAGTAAGTCGAAGATATCTTCGTGAGTAGCTTTTCTGACTGTTGTCATCTTATTTCCTGCCTATTTTCGTTATGCTAGAAGCGACCATTTACCCCACCCATCATTGAGTACCCAAGAAGGACAAAGTTCTTGCCCTGCTCACTTTCAAACTTGAGTCGGATTGACCGACCCTTGCCACGTAACTTGAGGCGTGTAACAATTACAGTCTCTGGGTAGTTGAAGGAACCAAGATTATTTGGGTTAACAACTGGCATTACCTTGAGTCGATAGGCCTGTTGTGGGCTGCTTGTTGGTGTAGTGCTGAAGTCCCATAGTGACGAGACTAACAGCCCAGAACTACCAATAGGCTCATACCCGTCTACCTCATTGCCAGTCCAACCTGTCTCAGTCACACGCATATAGGGCGTAACATAAGGTGCAGTCTTCTTCAGCAGAAGGTCTCCTAAGAACTCATAGCCTGCTACCGCATAGGAGCTGTAGTTTGCAGTCCCCCAATCAAGGAAGCCTGTCTCTGTGAAACCACCAAGTGTTAGTTTGTTGGTAGCCCCGTCTCGAATGACGAGAACAACAGCAGGTGAGCCTGTTACAAAGTTTGAGGATTGTAGCGAAACTACATCGTCCCCATCAGAAGTAACTACGTCATCCCCATCGAATGTGACGACATCTAGTGGGAGTTGCCCTGCGCCGTACCCAGAGTAGAAGGACAGACCTACGATACAATCCGTACTGGCCGCCTCATCAGAGATACGCCAAGGGTAGAAGGCTTGTAATGCAAGGTCTAGGACCAAAAAGTTGTTGACCTTCGAGTTTACCGTCTCTCCCACATCAGGCCATGCCCAATAGACCGTCTTGTTGATCTGGTCATAGATAGAGATGGCTTTATCCTTAGACTCTCCAGGAATAGCATCCCAATAAGTCTGGATTGTCGTTGTGCTCAGGTCTTGTTCAGTAGCATTACCAGAGATTTGATCGAAGGACAGTGTGTGGATTCCGTAGCGGGACCACCAGATAGGTGTACCACCAGCAGAGATCAAAGACTCTGGAGAGGCTAGGCCAATCTCAGAGGTACGTTTTACGGAGTATTCTGTAGCCTTAAATACACCATCTACACCATTGATTGTCCATACACCATTCTCAGCGAAGATGACAAGGACCGAACCAACAGCATGTAGCAACTTAATGTTGACAGCTTCGGGGATTCGGATAACACCGCCGTCTGTAGGAAGAAGGTCACTAATGGTCTCAGCCGTAGGGTCGTTCTGTTGTAGGCATTCCCCAAGCTCGTTGATGTCCTCGATCTGACGACTGAAGAAGATCAAACCAGAACTCTTAGCACTCTCAAGGCCAGCGTAGAATACACGACCACCAAAAGATTCGACTGCCTTGAATCGAGAATCCTCAATCTCAGCAGCGAGAGCAAGGCCAGAAGCAGCGCCACGGTCCTTATTGAATGGGTTGACTACGAAGTGCCCGTTCCCAATCAGACTGGAACCAGAGTAAATCTTAGTCCACTCAGCCTCAGAAAAGACACCACTAGAGTTTTTACCTGAATACCATGGGTGTGAAAGTGGTGGGTAGTCCCCGCCATTAGCTGCACTATAAGTAGCACGAGCGGCAAGACCGTCTGTACCTACCCAACCAGAGTTCTGAGTGTCATACTCACGCTCAATAGATGGGGTAGCATCGCCTGTGTCGTATTCTGTCTTCTCGCCAACCCACTCAAAGTCACGCATACGGAAGTCGATCTGGGTGACTGAAATAGTCCCAAGGTCATTGTTGCGCTCGATGTAGATTGTCTCCATAGTCTTTGAAGCAACAACCAATGTGCCATTGATAGAAGCGAACTGACATTTGACTTGTCCTACACCAACGGAGCCAAGAACCTCATAAGGGTTAAGGTCCACAGATGTGGCTAAGAGGTCAGACGAGTAAGGGACTTCAGCTTTGTTGTAGAAGTAGAGGCGTGTGCCCTTTTGTACTACAAGATACTCAAGACCAGATTGACCACCAACATTCGACCAAGAGCCTACATTAACGATCTCAGAATTGGTGACTGTGAAACTGGATAAAACAGCACTAAGCTCACGGTCAGCACCTAAGCGACGACTACGGGAGCCATCACGATTGAGCTCACAGTTCAACTCGTCTACGGAAGCATCGGGTGGAAATGTAAGTTCACCAGCCTCAGTTACTAGACCCTTTATGAACGTGTTTACTGTCTTTTGGACTAGACTTTGTGGCATTCTCTTCGGCCTTTCGTTTCTTGATGCGGTCCTCAACCTCTTTTACTTGAGAGGCCTGTGTTTGAACTGAGCTGTGGTAGTATGACTCAATAGCCTTTTGGGCCTTCTCAATGGAAGTAAAACGACCTGAGAGCTCCTTAGCTACCTTACCCACATCGGCGGAGATAGAGTAGAAGATGAAACCGCCAGGGGCAGGTGAGATAGTCAAAACTGCACTAGACTTCTCAGGACACTTAGCCAGAGAAATCTTTTTGTTGTAGTCAGTGTCAAACTTAACGTCTGCCATACTTGGGCCTCTTGTTTTCCATTTTGTTGCGGTACATATCATTCTGAACATATGACTTCTGCCTACGGGCAGCTTGGTCAATCTTCGGGTCTGGTCCGCCTTTAAACAACGAGAAGCAAACAGACTTGGATTCAGCGATCAGGTATGGGAACATTGTTGCATCTAGGTCAGGGACATAAGCATCCGTCTGACTAAACACAGGGATTGTATCCCCCATTGCCCGAGTCTTAGAGCTCTGTAGTACTGTGTCAATGGAGCTATTGTAGGAGTCCATAACAATATACTCATCATCAAAGGAGGTGTAGAAGGAGGGCATCTGTGTTGTGCCAATACGTAGGCTAGTCCCTGCTGACTTGTCTGCTACAGATACGTAGTCAGAGCTGCGGTTGTCAGTACGGCTCAGGAACGTCTCAGGAGCCACAAAGTGGACCTCTGAGTACTCTAGGGTACCAAGGTCGCTCTTATCGTACCATACGTCTGTAATGGCCTTCACGTTCTCTGGGAGGGTGAAGTGTGTTGGGCAGTCGCTATCGGACAGAGACGTGAGCTTAATCAAGCTGTGGTGCTCTGGGATGTCCCGTGTAGCTACGATGTTATAAAATGTGTCTTCAACAACCTTAGCAACCTGTTGCGCTTCTAGGGTGTCGGAAAGTGTGTTTACGTCTTCGGAATCCATATCGGACAAGATACTCTGGACAATCTCAAGAAGTGTTTTCTTAATAGCCATTATCTAGTCCTTACGTTTCACGGGATTGACGTTGAATAAAATTAGATGTTGCATAAATATCGCATGTGCCTGTACCAACATAGGTCAGGTAAATCTCTCCGCCATTAACAATATACGTTGAACCAGTAAACACTGGGAACGAAAAGCTGACTGGCTGTGCTACACCACCCTTGAGCAACGGGATGCTCTGCGAGAAGATAACACCTGGGACACCACCAATATCCAACTCACAGAGGATGTAGGGTGCAGTGCCTGCGTAGTTCTCAGCAACAAAGGATGTACGGATGTCATAGATATCATTCTCAGCGATAGCAATATGTTTGTTAGTAGCTACGTCCCACAAAGGGACTACAGCATCTGATGGGAGGTACTCAAGAGTAAGACCTACACCATTGTTAACATACTTGGTGCGAACACCTGTCGCAGTGTTAAAGACGGGACTGCCAACAGTAGTGCGACTGTCCTGATACTGCCCCCAGCCTTTAATCTTTTCCCAAGCGCCAGAACCAGCTCCGTTTGAGCGGTAGTACCTGCCTGCTGGTGCCGCTGCCACGCCCTTGGGTTCATGAAGGTACGGGTCGATCAGGGTAGAGTGTGAAATATTAGCCATTAGTTCCTCCAAGGGTGTGTGGTGGGAGCCACCCGAAAGCAGCTCCCTTGGTCAATTAGACCAGCTTCTTGAACTCAACGATGAGCTTACCAGCACCAGCGGTGTAGGCAGCAGTACCGTAAAGCATACCGACATGTGCGTCAGCAGTCAGGTATCCAAGGACACCAGTAGCCTGAGCGCCGTCACAGCGAACTACGTCACCATCAGCGTCAATAACTGTAAGTGCAATAGCAGCGTCGATACCGTCAGCGTCGATGGCATCGCCAGCAGCGTTGTATGTACCGATTGTCAAAGTAGCAGCGCCACCAGAAGTAGCAGCAGTGGTCATAACCAAAGTTGCACCAGTGATAACAGCACCAGCAGGGATAACTGCTTTGTTCACATCAATGTCAGCAGCACCAAAAGTGGAGCCGATAGCAGTGAAGTCAGCAATGTCGATGACCAGTGTACCAGACTCGGTGACACCACGGTCAATGACTTCGCCTTGGCCACCAAAAGTAAGGACGCGAAGTCCATCAGCGTTAGTATAAGACATGTTAGTCTCCTATTCTTTCTAGATTATACGTTGGTCTTAGAGATAACACGAACCATGTTCTCAGGGCGATACAGTTTTACGCCGTAACGAGCAGTAGTGACAAACTCGTTGCGCTGGAAGTCCTTGTTGTACTCAAAGTCAACTTCTGGCATCTGACGCCATGCACCAACGAATGGAGTCGCAGCGCCATCTGTGGAGAAGAACAGGTTAGCCTTACCGTTAACGGTGGAGAAGTCCACGTTAGCATCAGCAGCAGTTGGCAATGCGCCGTCTGTGATGTCCTTGAGGTAGTTCGAAGTATAAACGTCAAAGCCATAGATGTTGGCGATAAAGTTCATGCCTGTTGCGATACCTGTGGAGACGATGCCTTCCCACTTAGGGTTGTTAGCTACAGAAGTCAACTGGGACAGTGTGTTCAGTGTGAACTCAACCGAAGGGTCAACAATAGCAACAAGACCACGATCAGGAACGTTAGCCTTCTTCAGAGCGAAGCGAGCACGAGCAAAGTCATCAACAGTGATAACAGCGCCTGTACCACCAGCAGACCAACGGTGCTCGATACCGTCGATGGACTCGTTGGAGTTGGCAGAAACGCCAGTCTCAGGAGTAGCCAAAGTTGTGGCTTCGAAGTGCGCCATGATTGCGCGCTCTTGCTCAGGGACAAAGCGGCTCATCATCTCTTGTGCGTAGAAAGCGTCTTGCTCGGCCTTCTTAGTCATGTATGTAGCGCTCGACAGGTACTTGTCGATGGCGAATGTGAACTCACCAGTGTCGAGTGGGCGGTAAGTAACAGCAGTATCTTCTGCGTAGTTATCTACCTGTGCCTGACCGATGGACGGGATGGTGAACTGGTCGCCATCAGGGAAGCCATCAAGCATCTTGACATAGCGCTGGGCGAACATTTCGTCGCGCAGGATGTCCTTGAGCTCTGTGGACCAGATTTCGGAGCGGGTCAAAAGACCCATGTTTGCAGTTGTGTTAGACATTTTAATAGTCTCCTAGAGTGTTGTTGATTTATGCACCAAACTTACTACCAAGGCGCTTCTTATCTTCAAGAATCTGGCGCTGTATCTTGGGAGTGTAGTAGAGTGATTTGTTTTCACGACGAAGGTTCTGGTAATAGCCCCAGTCCCGATCATTCGTATTTTGGTAGTTGACCCCTTCGGTTCGAATACTACCCTGCGCCATAGAAGGGACAGGCTTCTTAGCCCCACCCAACAACGCAAAGAAAGCTGAAGGCGACTCTTTGGCAATCTCTTCCATACGGTCAAGACTGATACCAAGCTCCTTAGCCTTTTCCTGAACCTTCACGTTAGCTTCTGTACCGTAGTCCGCCTGAAGCTGTGCAGTCACAGACAAAAGGTTTTGCTCTACGGTAGCCGCTGCTTCACGGTCAGTCAGGGTCTTCTCAACAAGGCTCTTTAGATCATCGTCACTCACTGTCTGGTTGGTGTTACCATCAGCGTTCGTGCCACTCAGATTATTATTATTGGACGCTACAGTTTGCCCTGTGGTGGGATCAGGGGCCTTATTCTGTAGTTGCTCAAGTAGCTTGGCCGCATAGTCATTCTTGCCAAGGTCTTCCCGCATTGCTGCAAGTTGTTCCTCTAGGGTCTTGATGTAAGCATCTGCTTCCAACTTACCCTTGGCGATGACTTCTGGGTCTTTCCAAGTTTCTCCGCGTGTCTCTACGAGCTTCGAAATAAATGATTCCTGTGGTGTGGTCTCAGCTACTGGTTGCTCGGCTACCTGCTCTGCCTGTGGTTGGGCTTCGGCGGGTGTTTCTTCAAAAATAGACAAATTTACCGTTCCTTGTGGTTCAAGTCGATTAGTTTCATTATGTCGTCGAGAACGGCATTATACTCATTCACGGCGATTTGTCGATGTTCCCAATTGGGGGAACTGTAGTCCCGAACGCACTCTTTAGGCTTATAGTGTCGTTCAAGAATCTCTCGGAGGTCGTCAAAAGCGTTACGGTAGGCTAGAACCTCACCCTTACGCTTTTCCTTTTCGGCCCCCGATAAACCTTTTAGCCATACTGATTGCATTACATACCCTGTTCTGCTGCCATAGCCAGTTGTTCTTGGTTCTGAACTTCAGCTTCTTGCATAGCACTCTGAGTCTCAAGCTGCTCTTTAACTGCAATGTTCTCACCGAACAAGCGAGGCTCACCAAGCTCTTCGGAAAGGATACGTGCAAGTTCTTTGCCTGACAGGTGTGGCGCTACAGAAGGATCACCAGCTTTAATCTGGGACAACTGTGTAAGACTCTGTACCCTACGAGCACGTTCAGCAAAGTGCCGTGCGCCAACAGGGGAAATCTTACCGTTACCAACAATGTCAGAACGCTCGATAGTCATGAAGAACTCTTCGCCAGTCTCATCGTCAACTACCCGAACATCCTCATAGAGGCTCATGTTGCGACGACCAGTCTCTAGCATAGCATTGAGGATTGGCTCCAAGAACATACGCTCGAAGTGCGCAGTCTTGTGCTCAAAGATACGTGAAGCACCATTCTGCAAGGACTGTACCTCAAAGGCAGTCTTCTCACCAGGGGTACGCATACCCATAGCTTGCTTAGGTGCACCAGCCATCTCTTCCATCTTCTGCTCAAGGAAGTTGATCTGCATGTCTGCTTGTAGTGCTGTGCCATCAGGGGCGAGGTAGGCTACGTCACCTTCTTCACCAAGATAGATACGAGCACCAGGCTCAAAGTCAAAGTCCTCGACATCACCACGAATCTTCATGATCGGGTAGGCGATCTGGTCAAAGACGTCCGCCTTCAGGTTCTCTAGGTGGTCAATGCGGTACTGCATACCAACAAGATTATCTAGAGGGCCCATAGCGTAGAGGTTGTCCGGACGTGTACGCCAACCAGCATGGAAGATAGGAGCAGTGCCAAACCACGAAGGATTCTCTTCATTGTTCAGTACGTGTGCTCGGTCCATCACGGTGATGACTCGGTCCTTCATAAGTGTTCCAGACTCGTGGTCGTAGATGTCACCGTAGAAGGTCAACAGCTCTACGTAGTCAGACTCGTAGTAGTGTTGGATGTTGTTGAAACCATCAGCTACAAAACCACTAGACTTCTCTACACCAAGTGTGGAGTTGCTAACAGTGCGACGGCCCTCGACCATTTTCGAGAAGGCTGCTTGTGCTGCTGTGTTTGATGGGTCACGGTCAATGTCACGCTTGAGTTCACCCATGGACTTAATAGTCCGAATGATCTTAGGTGTCTTCTCGAACGAAGCTGCAATAGGGTTGAAGCAGATGTCGTAGGGACTGATACGTGTAGTACGAGGACCAATGTACTTTGGTGTCGTAGTACCATCCTGCTTCTGGATGTAGTCCGCTTCCCACTCTACAATAGCAAAACAGTTGCCTGTAAGAATCCAGTCTACCAGAAGGTCAGAGACTGTGCTTACGAGGCCTGAGTGCTTTGTCTTAGTAAGCATGTAGGACTGGATAGTCCGTGACTTCTCCATACCACCAGACTTTTGATTATCTGCTTCCCAGCGCATCCACTTCTGTTGCGGAAACAACGTAGCAAAGTAGTTAGCGTGTAGGTTGTCAGAAATCTGTGTCAGCTTAGGTGTTGTAGTTGTGTTGGACCACGGAAGGATAGCATTACCTGTTGTAGTGGTATCCGTAGCGTAAATGTAATTACGCAACTCCTTGGTCTGCTCAATCCACGGCTGTCGAAGCATGTTCCACTCGTTCCAGCGTGTAGCAATCTCAACTGCTAGGTTGTCTGGATTCAGTAGGTGTTCGATGTCTATTGTTTCGCTCATTATTTTCCTCCAGCGCGGAACCTACTGGCACTCCACGAAATGTTATTGGTCTTTCTCATGGATGCTGACCTACTAGGTGCAATAGCCATATCCACAGCAGAAGCTAAGGCGTCCTTAACGTCATCGTGTGGTGGGTTACGTGTCTGTAGTTCTTCTTCAAGGTACTGGACGTTACCGCCCCTGTAGTGCCATATCTGAAGGTTGTCGTAACGTGGCTCAAGGATAGAAGCGATACGCTCCTCTTTGTTACCTTGGTGCTTGTTAGGCCTGTACTCGTCCACAGAGAGGGCAAGTCCATTCTGACGGATCAACTCCTTCAACTGCTTAACAATGGCCACCTGAGCCACTGAGACCTCTGCACGGAGCTTACGGAAAGCCCACTTGTTCTGTGCTGCAAGGATGTGGTCGAAGTAGTCACTGATGCGGTCAGTCTTGAAGCGATCAATGTCGAGGACGTAGATGTTGTTGTCGGAATCTACCCCAATGGTTACAAGAGCTGTGTGGTCTGCCTTGGCACGAAGACTAAACGCAAAGTCAATCGCTGCAAACACATTCAAACGCTTACCACGGTAAGTCCAGTAGCCATTCTCCTGCTGTAGGTGCTTGGCTTCAAAGTACTGAAACTTGTCACTACCAACAGGGATGTTGTCTGGGTCGGTAGGGTCATTGTAGTACTGTGCCCTGAACTGCCCTTTATCGAGGTACTTACCACGCTTCTTGGACAAGGCTGCAATATCAAAGCCAAACCACTTACCATCCTTGCGCTGTTGACGTGGCCACAGGAACTGACCTGTGCCGTCTCCCATGTCTTCCACAGGGCGCTCTAGAATTTCGTAGATTTCTTCTTCGCCAATAGCCTCACCACGGTCATCAAAAAGAACTTCTTTCATCTCCATGATGCTGTTGTAGAGGTCTTTGGCGTGGTATCTTGTTCCTACTACCCACTCTTTGGCATCTGAGCCTTCGATGGAAGATAGGAGGGAGTATTGACTAGCCACCTTAGAGCGGCCATCAACGGTCAAGGCGTTCTCTGCTACAACAACGTCATCAAGTACTGCGATATCACAGTGTAGTCCCGTGAGGGCTGTTGTAAGGCCGCCAGTAAAGATAGAGGGGTCACGAACGTTCTCCTTTTTACGGAGGGGGTGGTCCAGAGAAATTTCTGAGTTTGTCCACTTCGCTCGCTTCCCCTCTTCTTTGTTAATGTGTTCTGGCCAGTATCGACGAAAGATGTCGCTGTCCATAATGCCTTTGATGAATGTAAGCTGCTTCTCTGCAAGGTTAGCAGTTGCTGAAATGTACAACACACGAAGCGTAGGGTTCCTTGTGAGTTCCCAAGCTACGCGATAAGCTACCAGTCGTGATTTACCGTGGTCCCGTGGGAACAGTAGCAACTGGTAGCTCTTAGCGTCAGGGCGAGTCCACCAAGAAAGAACTTCCTTATGGCAACTACTGAGAACTTGAGAGGGGGCGACTAGGTTGATAAAGTACTGCAGGTCCGATTCTGCTGCAATCCTAATCTGCTCTTTTAGGTCTTCCGACATTGTTGCTCTTCTTCCTATTTATAGCTTACACACTTCTTTAAGCAAGCAATCTCAAAATGCCTCGTGTTACGTTATTGCCAGATGCCGCCGCGCTTGCGCCAACCTTCAATTTTAAGCGTCCACTTCGGGGCCTTCGCACGTGAAATGTCGGTGTATGCAGGCGCAGGTGTCACTCCCCAGCTTTCAAAAAGCGTAGTAGGGAATGTAGGCAAAACGTCGTTGCCTAATGCAGCTGAATTTCCGCCAAGACCGACGCTGCGGTATCCCGCTGTCAGTGTGTCAATGGTAAGATACGTCGCGTTTGTCTTGTTATACTCTCGAATGGTGATAAACGGAGCAACATCTGTCCCAGTGTAGACTTCATGCACGTCAACGGAAATTCTGGAAGGACGCCACAGCCCGCCCATTGAGCCAAAACAAGCCCCTGCACCTTCATCCATGTCCGCAGGTAGCTGTTCGGACGACAACTCGAAGCTGTCCTCGGTGAAGCCAAGGCCGTTGAATTTCAGGTACGTTGGTGACGTTAGTACTGAGGTTGTGAATGGCCGGATGGTCTGCTCGTAAGGGCTTTCAATCTTCGCAGTGACGTTGATCTTGCTGTAAGACAGCGCAGGAAATGCAAGCGCCGTGACTGCCGATGTGAACGGCCCAACAGTAAATCCGGGGATCAGGACATTTGTTCCGCTGACATAGGGCAACTCGCCCACGCGGAAAGCGGGTTCGCCATCATTAGTCAGCAGCAGGCCGACTTGCATAGACCGCCCCATATCGTTCGATTGATATGTAGCCAAAGGCACAGACAGTGTGTTTTCGTCAACCGCCGTGAATGCAAAAGACTGCTCCGCGGGAGATGTGAAATACTTCTTGGCACTGCTCGTGACCCGCATTTTGCCACCGAGGATTTCCAACAGCGGCGTAAGGTTCCCAGGTGTCATTGCCCCACCAGTGGTTCCATCATTGAATGGGAGGTCGCAGTCGATAAACCGCACAGACTCAAGCGCACCTAGTGAGATAGAAGTGGCAACCTTACAGTTCTCGGAAAGGATATTGCGCGTCCCAATGCCTTCGGATATTTTATCCAGACGCATGTTTTTCAGGTGGACACTACTCAGCAGTTTATCAGCAGCCAGATCAGCAAACACTTCCCCGCCGTCCCACGTGATGTTCTCGCCTGCGCTGAGATACACCCCGCCGCCTGCCTTCACGTTATTCAGAACCGCATTGCGGAACCCTGAAAGAACTATCCGGCCATTCCGGTTCTCGGTGGCTGTTACGTGTGTCCAAGCTGGGTTCGCCAGCACCTCAAGGTTTTCAACGTAGAGGCTTTCGATTTCCTCGAAGTCGTCAGCGCCACGGGTCAAATTGATTACGCGGGCGGGTCCGAATGGTACACCACCAGTCCCATCATCCCAATCATCCCGATAAGTTGCGGTTAGTGGCCGCGTCAGCGTGACTGTTTGTCCTAATACGCTTTCAACAGTTGCCCACTCAAATTCACGCGCGCAAGGGGGGAAGCTGCTATCGTTCTGGCAGTCAAAGCCATAGACCAAAACCCTGTCACCAGCCGCAAACTCGGGCAGCCCTTCGGCAACGGCAACGTCAAATGCTACCGAACCAACCGTAACTGTGTCGATTAGCTGACCCTCATTGTAAGGGGTGTTTGATCCATCGTAAGGCTCAGGGCCATTTGAGAAAAAGGCGCTGTAGAACACTAGGCCCTCGGCGTTAACTACAAACCCAGGGTCGGCAGCCGTGCCAAGCAGGTTGATGAATTTAGCCCCATTGCCCTTGATGATGATATTCTTAATGTTGGCCAAGAAAGAGTTCTTGGTGTACCCGTAAGTCTTGCCCTCGGTCATGGTGCAGTTCAGAAAGCCACGCGTACGTGCATGGTCGGCCATCGCCATCAGCGCGACTGTTTCGTCTGAACCGTCGCCTAAAGCACCGTAAGCCTCTGGGGAAACCTCAACACTTTTGACGTACAACTTTACCCCACCAGCCGTTGTGACGTGATTGTCGGATGCGCCAGACGCAGCTACCTCATAGGCAAAACCTTCAGCCTGCGTCCGGATAATGTCACCAGCAACAACCGTTACTGTATTGTCCACATCAACCGCATAGGTGAAGGTGATGTCCGCCAACAACTCAGGCACATCGTTCTTTGTGCTCACAGAAAGCCAAAACTGAACGTTTGCTGGAACCACATCCACACCACGTACACTCAAGCTCGTTGTTCCAATACCACCCGCATTCAGGATGTCGTTGTTGTTCATGTCGAGGTCAGCGCCCATAGCATTGGGTGTACTACCATCCAGAGACAACGTGTTATCAAAGGCGTCACGAAGGGCCTCGAAGTTTCCATTCAACTGTGTGTTGCTGGCATAACCAGAACTAATCGTCGTAACTGTAGGTCTCTTAGCCATTGTGCTTTATTCCTTGTGGAGGGGCGCTACTGAAGCAATCCCTGCTCCTTGAGTCGCTGTATGTCGTCTGATACTGCTGAACGCTCAAAGGCCTCCTCAGCGGTCTCCTGTGCCTTCGCACGGGCCGCTCGACCATCTACGGTACGGGCGTTCTTGTTAGTCCATGATTCTTCGATGAGGTACTTGGCTGCTGTGAAGGCAGACTTTCCCTGAAGTGTTACTTCTTCTACTACAGCCTTGAAGCCTAGTGACTTACGCTTCACGTCTGCTTCCTTCCGCCATGCTCCAATCTGAACTACCAACCGTTTGTCAGAGTTCCTGATCTTGTCCCATGCGGCCCAGGAGCCGAATACTGCTTGAGAGAAATTGTAGTCCGTCGGGTCCGCTACCGCCATCTCGATAAATATCTTGGAAATGGGCACTAGGGTGCGTCCCGACGGATGCTGGTGCTCGTCCTCTTTCAGTGTGAAGACGGCGTGTTCGTTGTTCTCGTAACAGAGCTCGTAGAAGAGGCTCTTTGTTCGGATTACGCCCTGCTCTGATTTATACTGACTTGGTTGTAGTAGTGGCATGGCTCGTCCTTCTTGAATGCTTTGTTGGGGGAGTCCCCATACGTTGGTTACACTTTAGAGTAAAGCCACACCAACCCCCACCTAAAAACAAAGCTTAGGTAGGAAACCAGTGAGTAACTTTAGTAACACTAATAGATAACAAAAAAGAGGAATTTAACAACCCCCTAGTGTGAAGAAAGTTTGGATTTAGTGAAAATAGTTGAGATGTAGTAGTGGTTGTGTCTTTTATGTCACACTAAGGTTGTCTGGGTTATGGTAGTATGATGGTAGAACATAACACTTCAGTCGCTTCGCTCCCTCGTGGAAGATTTACTACACAAACGTAGGTATGATCCTAAGCCCTCGTACTCAAGTTTCGGGTAGTTTAACTTTGTAGGGTAGTTTAATTCAAGATCATGTCAGGACTGCCCACCATCACCCCCCATGGAAATCCCAAAACTTCTGTGAGAAAATTTCATGGTGCAATTCACTGAATAGGCAAACCCCCCGTGCCCCCCTTGGCACCCCCTCAGAATACTTTGTCCTGTGATTTAGCCATTCCTTAGTCGATTCCCCTGCTAAACCATCGTTTCGCAGTCGATTGTCCCGCTGTGTGAACCACTGTATACCATTGTGTACCGTCTGTGTGCCAAGCTCTGGTTATAGTCAAACGCAACCTAAGCCTAGTCTATCTGCAGCATCACCCTTGTTTACATACCTATGCCCTACTTGCGAACCATTCGCATCTAGCACTCGCATATACCTACGCTCTCACGTACGCGCGCGCGTTCTCTCTATCGCTTGGCCACTACTTAGTCCTAGCACCATTAGCACGAACCATAGGCATGCAGTTTGTTTCCGTTGTTTATCAATGGCTTACCATTTTGTTTATACTTTCTTTCATTTTGTTGTTGCAATCCATGTTGGTTGTAGTCATATTGAATTCATCGGCAGCAACAAGACGCCACCGAATACGGGGATTCACTAGCCCAAGAGCATAAAACAAGTGGCGGCGTAAGCGCTCCGGCCCATGTGGCCCGAGAAGGCAGAGCTAGTCCCGCAGTAACGGGGAAAATACTACTTAGACAAGCGCACCATGGTGGTGTGTTTCTTAAAGGAGTACGACAATGACAATCACAGCAAAAACAGTGGCAGAAGGTAAATTCAGTTTCACGGTGGTTATCTTCAAAGGTAACGAGCGTATCGGGCAAAAGGTGGTCGACAAAAGCCAAGCCAGTGACGCAAGTGAAGCCGTAGCAGTGGCGCTTAAGTGGGCTGGCTATCCACAGGACTAAACGGTAGGGGCTCCGGCCCCACCACAACACAACACAAAGGATTTAGACAATGTTTGAACATGTAATCTTCGCAATAGACGACAACAACAGCATCCACGCGGTAGCCAAATTCACTAGGTACCTAGACACATTGCGCGCCACAAACAAGCTAGACGGTGGCGTGACACAATGCATAGGCCATTGGGAGGGCGACCTTGAAGTCTCCTACCTGATGCGCAAGTCTGATTATGATCACCATATCTCAGGACGTGGATGGGCTGACAAGCAAGAAGCGGTTCTTGTTGTCCCTGGGGATACGCGCCAGCCGTGCACCTTGATCATGAATGACGGAACAATCCATTCAGTGGGGAAAATGGTAGAGATAACAAAGCCAGTAGGGAACTGGACATATGTCCCAACTACTGGTAAGTACTTCACAACAGTATAGGTAGTTTATAGTGTAGCCCTACGGGGCTGCATCAATAAGCCACAAACAAACAAAAGGATTACTATCATGGTTTGCTATACACGCAACATCAACAAAGTTTTTGCACAAGCAACAGAAGAAGAGATTCAGTACGGGCTGACATGGTACGCACAAGCGCAGGACGAATGCCAAGCGATAGCGGATGCATGCGAATTGCCATTGCGTGTAGTTGTGGGTGTAGTCTCTGCGCTATCGCCAACAAATCTCTGGTCACAGAACCTGAAGGATGCCCGCCTATTCTGCGAGACCTTCATCGATGGCGGCTACTACACAGACGTGAAAGCCAGCACCTATAAAAAGATGTGGGAAAAGGCATGGTTAATCCTCGAGGCAACACCACAAACGGATGATCAGGTTGCTGCGATCCTGAATGGTCCAAAGATAACCGACTTCTTTCTTTGCATAATGGGTCACAATGAGTGCGTTATTGACGGGCATGCATGGGGTATCGCAAACAACGACCGTCGCGTGATGCAAGAAGTACCTAGCATTGGCAAGAAGCTGCGCAAAGAGCTCCAAAAAGCCTACGTCAACGCTGGCAAGAAGTACGGACTGACAGCCTATCAGATGCAGGCTGCCACATGGGTAGCATGGCGGCGGATTCACGGCGTAGGATAGAGGACTGGACACTATAGTGTCCCTACGCTAAACAACACAACAAGGAGTAATATCATGGCACACGAAACATTCAAACAAGCATTCCTTCAAAACGACCCTGTTGCCGAGTCAGTAGGGGATAAGGTTTACCTTGCCTTTGCAGCCTTGGTTGAAGGAGGCTTGATACTCGAATACTCGAGCACATGGTGGAATATGTGTGAGGTAGCATGGGAGGCGCATCAACAAACCACAACAACACAACAAGGAGTACTATCATGACACAGGTTATCCTCAACGGACACAGCATCGGCAACATCACCAATGAAAACCTTGCTACTTTCTTAGCATGTAGCAGCATGGTGGTAGTTTCCCGCACAACAAAAACAATTTGTCTAGAGCACGGTAGTGCGACGCCCTCACGGGCTAAGGAGGGATAAGAAACATGTTGACAAGTATCCTTTCTTCCATCATACTTATCATATCAACGGCCGCAATGGCTTACTTTATTCACAAGGACGAAACAAAATGAACAACGCATCCGAATACAGCCTGAACGACATGGTCGATGCAACCCAAGACCTATATGAAATTGCAGAAGAAAATAAGGAGTCGGAATAATGGACCGTAAAGATTTAGAGGAATTGAACTATAAATTGGCAGATTGCCTAGTACTGTTGCACGGCTTTAAGATTG
>Ga0208643_1000340_pt1 | contig 31864 bp, 28 predicted proteins | sample VirMetDEL_Nov_12_FD_184516 | JGI IMG/M metagenome (GOLD analysis project Ga0208643, IMG submission 184516) | Aqueous microbial communities from the Delaware River and Bay under freshwater to marine salinity gradient to study organic matter... | ecosystem: Environmental > Aquatic > Marine >...
GGGACAAAGGTCGAGCGCACCCTTGGCAGTGACTTCACTTACATCAGCAAGGAAGACCTGCACTTGTTGCGCCGTGACTCTCACAACCTGAGCAGTCTTGTCCGCACCCTACACCGCGACCTTGACAGGTTGGGCGAACACCTGAACGTACGTCAATACCACGCGATTGTAAACATCGCAAAATCACTCAAGCTATGAACATAGAATTCCCACCCCTTTACGGCTCCGACCTTGTGTCTGCGGCCCTTGTCGTCACTGCCTTATCTCAGGTTCCTGAGCCTGTAGACATCATGTGTTGCGGCTTCAACGAATACAGCGGCAACGTATACATCGCCCTTGAGAACGGCGTGACCATCGCCTCGTGCTTCGGTCAGAGCGTGGAGTACATCGTGACTGACAGTGGCGAGGAGAAATTCTACGACAGCTACCCGGCTCGTTGAGCGAGCCGTGACAGACACCGCGAGGCGATTTGGTAGGGGCAAGAACCCTTACCCTCCTCACCCAAGAGGATGGGGGTGTCGAATGGAATGCTCTATCCAACCAAGAACAACAGAGAGAAGTCGTCGTAGGTACCACGGCGCACGAAGACACACATGGTGACCCATTGCAAGGGGTGGAGGTTCGATTCCTCCTGTGTCTCAAACACATACAGACATGACGAAAGAGAGAATGTTCTTCAGCCAATTAAAATCAGGCAAGTGGCATTGGCACAAAGACCTGACGACCATCACCCTTGAGATGACGACTGCACAGATGTGGGTTGTATCCACGTTGCTTCGGCTTGTGCCTTGGTACAGGGTTTTGGTTGCGAACCAAGCCAAGATGGAGCGTATCAGGAAGAGTTTCCTAAAATAAATATTGCAAATCATTTGCACAGTTCAAATATTAGTTGTACATTGCGTCATCATTCAATTCAATAGACCATGACACGAGAAGACATCGCTCGGACTATTCGCGTTCGTTTCGTTCGCCACTCTCACGGCAATGATTTGTTCCAAGCCCAATGGGAAGGGCCAAATCCCGGAGTTGGTTTCCCCACATGGAACGACATGGAGGAATGCCGCGCCAAAGCCAAAGAGTACATTATGAACGAGCTACATCTCCCGGCTCGTTGAGCGAGCCACAAATACAATAGACATGAAAGACAAACTCATCAACGCCAAGGTCATCTATCCTACCCTTGGTCACACCGTACTCACTACGGGTCAGGATATCCACCGAGACGAGAACGTCGAGGTCATTGTTCATGTAGGCACCAAGGCTTCGGGCCATGCGTGGTTCGAGTTCCACGACACCAAGTGGGACGGCGAGAAGTACTACGCCGAGGGTGGCCTTGAGATTGACGGCGGCAAGCTCGTTGACTACGATGGTGTCGGGTCGTTGCCCACTGTGGTGATGGACATCCTGACCAACGAGTTCGACATCGACGTGACGGAGGTGTACGACAAAGACGGACAGCCCAACGAGTACAAGGTGTTCAAGTACCACCTTGACGGCAAGGCGTTCGACGATTGGGACGATGCCTATGAGTACATCCACTCACTCAACCTTGACCGCGAGGCTAACCGCGCCAAGTTCAATTCAATCCAAGAGCTATGACCTATCAAGAGAAGATTGACAACATGGTCGAGCACCTCAAGGGGTTCGGCTCGTTCCAACAGATGGCTCGGTTTGTATTGAGCCTTCAGGACGATGACTGCCCACGATGCGGCGGCGAGGGGTTTGTTTACACGGGCCACTACGCCGACCCCAACTCCACCACCCGCCCATGCGAATGCCAAGGCGAGCCTGACCCTGACGAGAAACACGACAACAGATGAAGAGAACAAATCACCTCGACCTACACATGGCAGAGTTATGCCAACAGCGAGCCGACATCATGGCTGAAAGACTCAAGCGCAACGGATGGGAAGACCTGTGCGGAGACGTAGCCAACATCCGTGGTCTATCTCCCTTGTTTGAACGCCACGCAAGTCACGAAGAGATTCTAGGTTATATCCGCAAAATGGACACGGCGTGCCGTGAGCAGTTGCCTCAAGACGTATGGGAAACATTCAGATGACTGACTACACTCCCTCCGACCTGCCCCGCCTGATTGTGGACAGCATAAGGCGCATCAGGATACCCAACCCTTTGAGACACAACAGACAGCTTGTTGGCGTCACTGCCTTCAGCGAACGCTTCATCCTGCACACATGGTTCTGTCCGTGGGGTTCGTATAACGCTCGCATACCCGACCACCATAACATTTCGAATCAGTTCGAAACGCTGACAGTAGAAAAGTTAGGGAAATAAATAGCAATACGCTTGCACAGTTCAATCATTTATTGTACATTGCACTATGATTCACAACTACAATGAAAGTATATGCACGGGCCAAGACCAAGGCGGCCCTCAACCAACTGCTCAGGGAAAACAACCTCGTCCCTGTGAAGGAGTACTCACTACTCAGACACGGAGTCAAGTTCACTTTAGGTCTTGACGTACCTGATGGCACAGAGGTAGCCATCTACAAAGAAATCAGAAACGGGTTCCCGTATGCCCACTCATTCGGCACATACAACTACAATACAAACCAAGTAAAATGAACGAAGTACAAAACCCCGGCTCGGTGAACGAGCCACAGACACCGGAGGTCACACCGCAGACTCGTGACACATTGCTCGAACAGCTCAACTTCCTTATCGACGGAGCGCGTTCCAACCTGATGGACATGAAGGCAAGCCTTGCCATCGACGGCCCCTTGCTCAAGCCTGAGCCTCAGTATACCAAGGAGCAGGTCGTCAAGATGTTGCGCTCTGCGTATGACCTCGGAGCTACAGCACACGAGGAGAGCATGGAAGTACAGACGGATAGTTGGCAGGGTGGCGTCGCGGTAGACGTCGAGTTGGAAGACGGCGGCTTCAGCTACAATGGCAGTGTCACTATAGAAGAGGACACCATCAGGGATGTAGTCAACTTTGACACCCCCAAAATGACCGACGAGCATATCGAAGAAATCCTCAAGTCATGAAGAACACATCACAGTCCCGCAACTTTGCGGAATCGATGGGCCAAGCCATGGCCTTTGGTATCGGTGTCACCTGTTGTGATATCTTCAGTAGCCCACAAATCAGTGGGTATGTACACGGCGTACGCCACGGCGAGGAGGCTCAGTTCGATATTAAATCGGCGTTCACCATCGACAAGTATCTGTTGTGGCGTGACATGATGCACAAGGCAGAGCTGATGGGCAGTCGGCGCGACCATGACCCTTGCGGTTATGGTGTCGCCATCCATCGCACTGGCCCACTCATTACGATGCAGACGATACGTTGCCATATGTTTATGGAGAACGCCCTTGATTCCGCTGAGTCAGAGATGACCGAGCGATTCATCTACCACATATCTGACTGCGATGCGCTCATCTATCTTGAGCAACACGGTAAGATACCGGGTAGCACAGAAGGTTTCGTCGAGGGTTACGAAAACTACGAACATGAATACGTCCCTTACGATGGAGAGTACAATGCACGAAGAGCTGTCCGAATTGCAGAAGCATCTACAAGACTTGGCGGCAGGCTATGAAGAAAGATATGGACGAGACGAGGTGCACAATTCTCTAACAAATACAGTCTATTACATACAGAAATCATTAGACAATGGAATACATTTACATCCTCCATTATGATACCGAAAACCTTGGCACCGTATGGTCTAAGGCATACCGTGGTCAGCTATCAGCACGCAAGGGATTGAACAAGGCATTGGGCGAAGAGTTGGCCCAAGGCAATGACTTCAAGTCCGGCGACCAAGACACTGTGATGCTAAGGCACGGGCGATTGTACATCCAAGAACTATTAATTGAAAACGAATGAAACGAGACATCTTCGAAGAGTACGTAGACAAGGTGACCAACCACTTCGGCATTAGCCGAGAGCAGTTCTTCACCAAGGACAAGACACGAGACATTGTAGACGCACGGCAAATGCTCTACTACTTGTGCAAGGAGCGGCCCATCACCACTCAATACATCAAGCACTACATGGGTGCCAACGGCTATGACGTAGCTGTAACGACAATCACCCATGGCATCAAGCGTATAGAGAAAGAGGTGGTCCAAGACCCTGACTATATCACCATCATAAACAAACTAAAATGAAACCTGAATCAGTTTACAACAACCTCAAGGCCATCGACGTCCGGCCCAAGGCAGAGAAGAAAGGGCGTGCCGACTACCTCTCGTGGGCTCACGCTTGGGACATGCTCAAGAGCAACTACCCTCAGGCACAGCGCATCATCTACGAGAGTGAGCACACTGGACTCAACTACTTCACCGATGGCAAGACGGCTTACGTCAAGGTGGGTATTGTGGTCAACGACTTAGAGCACATCGATATGCTTTGCGTCATGGACCACCGCAACAAATCCATCCCTATCGAAAAGCTTTGCAGCTTCGAGGTCAACAAGACAATCCAACGGGCCACTGCTAAGGCCATTGCGATGCACGGCCTTGGACTTTCTCTGTGGACAGGTGAGGATATACCCACCCCACCCACTGAGGCCAAGGAAGCCCCCTCTAAAGAGGTCAAGAAGAAGATTACCCTCAAGGTAGACGACGAGAACTGGGGCAAGGTGCTCAAGTATGTGGTCGCCAACAAGGAGAAGGGCGTTGACGACCTGCTCAAGGAACTGCGTGTCAAGTACAGCGTTTCCGCTACGGTCAAGAAAGAAATCGAGGCCAACCTATGAGCGACATCATCGAGCAACTGCGTGACGACACCAACTACTATGGCAAGGTCGGCAGGCAATACATGTCCAACTCGGACATCAAGGTCTTGCTTGACAACCCTTCCATGTTCGGTGTCCCTACCCCTGACAACCCTGCCTTTGCCAAGGGCCGCCTCTTCCATCAGCTCATCCTTGAGCCGGAGAAAGCAGCCAAGGTTGAGAGCGTCAACACTGTAAGCCGCAACAGCAAAGTGTACAAGGAGGCTTGTACTGAGCGCGGTGTAGAGTTCATGCTCCTGACCAAGGAGATGCAGGAGATACACGGGTGGGCGCAGAAGATGCTCGGCAACTACGACTTCTTCGAAGCCATCCGTGATGACGCCAACAAGTATGAGGAACCCATCGTGGGTACCATCATGGGTCGAGAGTTCAAAGCCAAGGCAGATATCCTCTGTCCTGACCGCATCATCGACCTAAAGACCACTGGCAACATCGACGACTTCAAGTGGTCGGCACGCAAGTATGGCTACGACAGCCAATGCTACATCTACCAAAGCCTATTCGGCGTACCGCTGGTGTTCTTCGCCATCGACAAGAAGACGGGTATGATGGGCATGTACGAGCCAAGCCAAGACTTTATCCTCCGTGGCAGGGACAAAGTCGAACGGGCCCTTGAGGTCCACGATAAGTTCTTCGGAGCTGATGCCACACACACAATTGAAACCTTTTATATCCAAGAGACACTATGAGTGATAACAAAGACAGGGTCTACGCACCCGCCATGAATTGGTCCGCACCTCGTGACGAGGCACCCGACTTCATCAAAGCCAAGGTCGGCATCAAGGTCGAAGAGTTCGTTGCCTTCCTTCAGGAGAACGCCAAGCCCTCGGGTTGGATAAACTTCGAGATGAAGGAGAGCCAAGACGGACGCTACTACTTCGAGCTCGACATGTGGGAGCCGAAGGCTAAGGTCGAGGAAGACGAAGCCCCATTCTAATGGGGTCAGCCTGATACATCCGTACTCCATCAGGCGAGGGGAAGAGGGGGCAACGGCCCCCTCTTTCTTCCTCGCACAAATACAATTAACTATGAAACCAGTAAATACAAAAAGCCTTTTTCATGTCCTGTGCGCGACTCTTGAGAAGTTAGACAGCGCAGAGATTAACGTCAACCAAGCGTCAGCCACGGCCAAGTTGGTCGGTCAGTGTACCAACCTGCTCAACTACGAGCTCAAGCGTGCCGCGCTGATGACCAACGACGACTTCCGCCATGCTCACCGAAATTTGGAGAGCAAGAACTTTGATAGCCTACCGGAATGATTGAGTACGAGGAGTTCCTTTGTGAGCAGGATTACGAGGAGTGGTGGGAGCATCCTGAAGTGGTGGAAATACACAAAGAGTTTTGCTCATTTCTTGAGGATGGCAATTACCGTGACCTACCTGCGCACTGGATAAAATACAGTGGTCACACAATTGCCCTTTCATCGGGCAATACGTATGACTTCTACAGACGAGGCATCACACAACAAGAAGCTGAGTTGCTTGCCATACAGTTTCTGGACAATAGGCTGGACAGGATGACGAAGTACCTGAGGAGAATGCGGAACCTTGCTCGCAAGCACAACGTGGAGGACATGAGTGACTACGAGAGGCACTGGTTCTTTCGCAAGAAAGCACGAGCGCCATGGTGGCCAAAGGGTGACTATGACTACCATGCGGGGGAGTACAGAATATTCAGCTACCCCTTGCGTCTTCTGAACACCAATCGACTGAAAAACCACGGACAATAAAAGACCATGTCGGAATGTCGGTTTTCCTCTGGCCTATAGAGAGAGAGAGAATACTCTACTTTTCTTTTCTCCTACATACATACAAGAAGAATCGACATTATCGACACTAAGACTGAGTATCAATAAGTTAACTATAATAAACCGACACAAAAACCGACACACCCATGTCAGAAATCGTCACAATCTTCCGGAATATCCGGGAAACGGAGACGCCCTTCCATCGTTCAGTCAAGTTTGTTCTCGACAGAATCAAGGATGGTTCCTCAAAAGACCTTGTATCACGCATCCGTAAGGAGACCGATAAGGCAAGCCGCAACGAGATTAAGAAAGAGCTACCTGCGGTATGTTTCTCTGGTGAGTTTAACAAGCGCAATGACTCTGCTATCCTTGAGCACAGTGGTTTCATCTGCCTTGACTTCGATGACTACAAGACCAAGAAGGACATGAAGGTTGAGCGCGACCGCCTAACCAAAGACCGCTACGTCTACTCTGTCTTCACCTCACCCTCTGGCCACGGCCTCAAGGTGCTCGTAAAAATCCCGCAAGACATTGATAATCATACCAATTACTTCAATGCGTTAGAGAAACACTTTAACTCCGAGCGGTTCGATACCTCATGTAAGAACATCAGCAGGGTATGCTACGAGTCTTACGACCCACTCATCCATATCAACGAGAGCAGTGAGCTTTGGACGGGCGTTGTTGAGCGAGACTATATCGAGGTCGACACCAACCGTGACGCACCTACGATACCTATCACCGACGACAACAAGACCGCCGACATCCTCATCAAGTGGTGGACGAAGAAGTTTGGTATGGTAGACGGCGAGCGCAACGCCAACATATTTAAGTTGGCTATGGCCTTCAATGACTTTGGTATCAACAAGAGCCTTGCCTCACATATCCTACGTCAGTTTGAGCAGTCCGACTTTACAGCCAAAGAGATAGAGCGTACCCTCGACTCGGCGTACAGCAACACCGGCAATCACGGCACGAAGTTCTATGAGGACAGCGACCGTATCAACAACATCAAGGCACAGCTCAAGCGCGGTGTATCAAAAAAGGAAGTCCGCTCCCAACTAAAGGGCGAGGTTGAGAGCGATGTAATTGAGGCCGTCCTTGAGCGTGTAGAGAAAGAGAACGAGGAGCAGACCTTCTGGTCTAAGACAGAGAAGGGTGTCATTAAGATTGTACCCCTCGACTTCAAGACCTTCCTCGAAGACAACGGCTTCTTCAAGTACGCCCCCGAGGGTAGCAAGAACTACGTCTTCGTCAAGGTCACCAACAACCTCATCGACCACACGAGCGAGAAGGAGATAAAGGATTTCATCCTTGGATACCTCATCGACCTTGAGGACAAGACCATCTACAACTTCTTCGCCGATGCCGTGCGGTACTTCCGTGAGGAGTTCCTTACCCTGCTGTCCACCATCGACGTGTACTTTATGGAGGATACGGCGGGCTCGGCCTACCTATACTACCGCAACTGCGCGGTACGCATCTCACCCGAAGAGGTCAAAGCCATCGACTACCTCGACCTCGGTGGGTATGTATGGAAAGACCACATCATCGAGCGCAACTTCAACGAGTGCTCCCATGACGGGTGCGACTTCCAGACTTTCATAGGTAACATCTGCGGCAAAGACGACAGCCGCCGGGGGACTATGGAGAGTACCATCGGATATATGATGCATGGGTATAAGAACCTAAGCTACTCCCCGGCAGTCATCCTCAACGACGAGGTCATCAGCGACAACCCCGAGGGTGGCACAGGCAAGGGTCTGTTCATGAACGCCTTGAGTCAGATGAAGAAGCTGGTAGTCATAGACGGTAAGGCGTTTGCCTTCGAGCGTAGCTTCCCCTATCAGCTCGTAAGTGCTGATACTCAGATACTTTGCTTCGATGACGTAAAGAAGAACTTTGACTTCGAGCGGCTATTCAGCGTAGTAACAGAGGGTTTGACACTGGAGAAGAAGAACAAGGACGCCATCAAGATTCCTTTCGAGCGGTCCCCTAAGATTGGTATCACCACCAACTACGCCATCAAGGGTGCAGGCAACAGCTTCGCACGCAGGAAGTGGGAGCTAGAGCTACACCAGTACTACAACAAGACGCGTACCCCACTGATGGAATTCAAGAAACACTTCTTCGCCGACTGGGACGACGACGACTGGTGTGCCTTCGATAACTATATGGTGTCATGCTTGCGTGGCTACCTCGATACGGGCTTGGTAGAAAGTAAGTTCATCAACCTTGGTATCCGTCAGCTCAGTGCAGAGACGAGCCACGACTTCATCGAGTGGTGCGGACTCATCAACGGCGATTTCAATACAGCCCTTGAGCCATACATCAAGCTGTACAAGGACAAGCTCTATGTCGATTTCGTTCAGCAGAACCCTGACTACGCACCCAATGCGAAGATGACTATCTCACGAACCAAGTTCTACAAGTGGCTTGTATCATACTGCCTACACAAGTATGGCATAGCTCCCGAGGAGGGACGCGATGCCTTGGGTCGGTGGATGCGTATCCGTAACAAGCACGAGGGCGAACAGCAAAGCGAGATATCATGGAACTAAGAAGCTATCAACGGGCCATTGTTGACAAGGCCAAGGCTATACTCAGCAAGCACAAGTTCGTATACCTCGCCATGGAGGTACGCACGGGCAAGACCATCACCTCACTGAAGATAGCTGAGGAGATGGGTGCCCAGAGCGTACTGCTGCTAACCAAGAAGAAGGCGTTGGGTAGTATCGGAGAGGACGCCAAGAAGCTGTGCCTTCCGTACGAATTCTTTGCCATCAACTACGAGAGCATGCATAAGCTGCCTAAGATTAACTGGGACCTCATCATCTTGGACGAGGCCCACGGTCTTGGGGCCTTCCCTAAGGCTAGTAAGAGAGCTAAGGCTGTCCGTGACCTCATCCGCAACAGGTACGTCATCCTGCTGTCCGGCACCCCTACCCCGGAGTCGTACAGTCAGATGTACCATCAGGTCTATGGCATCCCCACCAACCCGTTCCGTGGATACAAGAACTTCTACAGGTTCTGCGACGATTACGTCGACGTTCAGGAGCGCATCATCAACGCTCTGAGGGTGAAGTTCTACGACAAGGGCTTGCCGTCTATCCTTGAGGCTATGAGGCCGTACATGATTAGCTTCAGTCAAAAGGACGCAGGCTTTCGGAGTCAGCTCAACGAGCATATCCTCCGCGTACCGATGGAGCCACGGACGTATGCCATGTGCTCGGAGCTACGCAAGCACCGCGTCATCGACGGGAAGGAAGAGGTCGTCCTCGCCGACACCCCGGTCAAGCTTATGGGTAAGCTGCATCAGATGTACTCGGGTACGGTGAAGTTTGAGAGCGGAGCGTCTATGGTCTTCGACCACAGCAAGGCTCAGTATATCCACGATAAGTTTCATGGCGAGAAGGTTGGCATCTTCTATAAGTTTAAGGCTGAGCTACAGGCTTTGAAGGACGTCTTTGGCGACACCCTTACCACCGACCTCGAGGAGTTCAATACCACCGATAAGAGCATCGCCTTGCAGATAGTCAGTGGGCGCGAGGGCATCAGCTTACGCAAGGCTTCGGCGCTCGTATACTACAACATCGACTTCTCGGCTACCAGCTACTGGCAGTCGCGGGATAGGATGACGACCAAGGAGCGGCGCGAGAGTAACATATACTGGGTCTTCTCCGAGCGTGGTATAGAGACTAAAATCTACAGGGCTGTGTCAACTAAGAAGGACTATACGCTAAGCCACTTTAAGAGGGACGTTCTTACCTTGTAGGTAAGATGACCGAGCAGCAGATACAGACGCGGAGAATCAAGGAGCTGGAGGAGCAGGGGTACTATGTCATCAAGCTTATTAAGACCAATAAGAACGGTATCCCTGACCTCGTAGCTATACCTCCCGACAGCGGGGTCCTCTTCTCCGAGGTGAAGCGCCCCAAGGGAGTGGTATCTAAGCTGCAAGAGTATCGTATGAAAGAGTTGAGAGCCCATGGAATCGAGACAGAAGTATATCGAGGTTGACATACCGTATGAGATAGATGAGAACTTCGTCGATGCCGTGATGGAACTCACTCCCCGTGAGCGCCTCCACGTTTTGCGACAGATTCGTTCAGTCATCGACAGCTTAGAGTACAGTGAGGAAGAGACATTCGATGCTGCCGGGCGCGTTGGTCACGACCTGTTTTACAAATTTGAATACTACAATATCGAGGAATGGCCTCCGGTCTTACTCAATTTCTGGGTCATAGATACCGACGAGTATCTGGACATGATGATTGATGGAAACCTAATACTAGAATGAATAAACCACCGCACCACCCCGAGCATGTCCAACGGCTTGCTGATATTTGCCTCATGTTTTTTGAAGGTGACGTCTACAACCGATGTCGCGAGCGCAGGTTCGTCGATGCTCGCATCACCTTCTCCAAGCTCATCAACGAGCAGGGCGTACTGCCCACACATATCGGTCGCATCTTAGGTCGCAACCACGCTACCGTCCTCCACTACCTAAAGAAGGGCGAGGCCCTACTGGAGACAGACAAAATCTTCCGCAGGAATTTCGTCAAGTGCCGCGAAGAATATATCGGCGAAGACCCCATCTACTACTACTCTGCTCCGGAGCTACGGACTAAGTACTTGGAGATGCGCGACGACTACGAGGACCTTTCCGACAGGTACCACGCGCTACACAAGAGATTGAAAAGCGACAGGAGGCTAGAGCCCCTCATCGATATGGTGCGTATGCGCACCAAGAGGGGCACCGAGGACGAAGTATTCCATAAGCTCAATAGGATATACAACGGACTATGAAATGCCCGGAGTGCCGAAAGAACCTTATGTGGACCGGGGACCACGACTCCGATGAGGAGTGTGGCCCCGGCCTCAAGGTCTCTTGGCGCTGCAACAACGACGAGTGCGAGGTCCGCTTCGTCGATGTGCATTGGTTAGTCTGACTCCGGTCTTTGTGTCTTCGGAACTCCCATCACATCGTAGAACGACTCGTCCATCGGCTGTCCTTTTGCAATGTCCATCATGCCACGGAACATATCGAAGTTGGTTCCTAGCCTGAACTCCGTTGCCTTCATGACTCCATTGAGGATATCCTCGTCCTTCACACTCTTGACGACTTCTCTTACCACCCTTTCATAAGGGTCCTTAACTACAGAGGTTGGATAGTCATCGCCGGTAAACCAGTTCGCCATTTGATTTATCCGTGGTCCGATGAGTGGTATGACATATAGTATGGATATCGGAGATATGAGCACTCGCTTCCACGCCTTCTCCTTCTCTTCGTCATCACCAAACATCAACTGCCACATGCTAGTGGCGAGCATAAACATTGCAGAGTACCCAACTAAAGCCAAGGCAAAACCTCGAGAGTCAGAAGCCTTTATCCTTTCTCCCTTCCTTACGGACTGGTTCATGTTGTTTGCCGTGGTTACGACTTCATTTAGATACAGCAACTGAGAGCTCGTGAACGCAGTTAGCAATCTGCGAACACCATCTTGACGCGTTTGAATCGGCGCCCTCTCCGCCTCCCTTCGCGACTGCTGCGTCTTGTTGTATTGGTTGAACTTCTCTATCGCCTCTTCCTTGGACATCCCGTTCTGGATATCTCTCATGTATGCGGGAAGATACCCCATCACCCCCGCGACATCGCCTGCTGACGTAGCTGTACCGCCCGCTTGGGCTAGACCCTTGAGGGCTTTCGCCGCCAAGGTGTAGTCCCTTGCTGTCACCCTCCTCGTACGCCCAGACACACCGCTGGTCAAGCCGTATAGGTCACCGCCAAAGTTGTCCTCAATACGTCTCCTCAGAGTAGCTGAGTCTTCTATCATCGTAGATACAGGGCCCTTGTACTTACCTAGGGAGACGCCCTCCAGAATAAGCTTGGGCAGCAGGCGGGCGAAGTCCATAGAGAACATAAGGATATCGACCGGTAGGTTCTTCTCCTTGCCATACTGATACTCTTTAACACCCGCTATAGCTGACGTCATCTGCTTGACTATCTGCATAGGCTTAAAGGCCAACGCAGACATCACAAACCGTGACTGCCACTTGTCTATGGTTTTGAAGTCTAGGTCCGACTTAAATACGTCAGGCATAACGGCGGCAGAGACACCGTCGTTCAAGACCCTACCCATACCAAGCAGCTCTGATAGGGACACGGTAAAGCTGTCGCTAAGGATGGCGTTTATTTCCTGTACACCTACGGAGTAAGCCTTGAACCGCTCCATGGTATTGATGTGGTTACCGAGCTCACTGTGGAACCCAAGACCCTCGTTCATCAATATGTCGCTACCGGTATCCACCCTCTCCTTCAGTGCGTCTGCCATCTGAGAGTTGGGACCCGAGTATGTGGAGCTCAGGAGCTGGTCCTTGCTTTGCGTAGCTAGGTCGCCTTGGAACTGGGTGCGCGTGGGGAAGTAGTTCTCCATGTAACCAAGGTTCACATCGTTGACCTTGACGTACACACTGTTTATGCTTTCGTAGTATTCGTTAGACAGGTATTCTACCGTCTTGTCTACAAACTCTGTGAGTCTGGGGTCGAGAAACTCCTCGATACCTGCCATGACCTCATCGGTAAAGCCTTGCCTCTCCAGCTTTGCTCTCTGGATAGGGTTCTTAGAGAGGGCGTAGATACGCATCAGTTCATCGGTCGTGAACTTGCGGCGACCAGCCTTCACCGATAGTGTCAGGCCCTGTTCATCAGCGGTGAGTACCCTCGTCCCGCTACCCATAAATATGAGCTGAGTGATTTCCTCATATCCGTTTGTGATTCCATCGATACTGTTCGCGATGTCGTTGAGCTTTTCCTTCTGGGCATACTCACCCCTCAGGTTTTGCTCCTTCATGCGGTTTATCTTATTGTAGATATTCTCGTTGAAGAACTCACCCATAACAGACGTGATGGTCCCGAGGTGTGCCCACCACTGGGCATTCTTTATGAGTTTCGATGGCGTTAGGCGCTTGGTCTCCTTAGACCACTCCACCAATGCCCGGTATTTGTCTTGAAGGCCACCCTCAAGCATGATATCCTTGAATGACTTTTTGTTGGCCCTATCTGTAGCAAGCTCGTTGCTGTCTTTAGCTACAATCTTCGTCTCACCATCCTTCTCTACCTCCTTGGTAACGGTGCCACCCCAGTTGCCTTCGACAGAATCTTTCACCCCCTGCCTCAGTGCGTTGAGTCTCGCGGCCCTTTCCATGCGGATGGTCTTCAGGTTTAGGCGAGAGAATCCAGCGGTAACCTTTAGGTCTTCAAGCACGGCCTCGACCTGCTCAAGCGACATGTCAGATAGCGGAGCGAACAAGTCGTAAGCATCCTTCTGGTCTATGAGCATCTGCTCTTTCACTGTCAGGTTCTCCCCGTTCATCAGCTTCGCCGTAGCGATATCGACCTCGGGGTTGTTGGCAAGGTTGAATCCGATATTCATGATATCGGTCTGGTCCTTTTTGAATACGGCAGCGAGGACCCTGTTCGCCTCAAGGAAGAAAGCCCGACCCGGAGCATCGAGACCACGGGTGCGTATCCTTCCTCCCGGAGTCTTGTATGTCTTAGCACTACGCTTTACGAAACCGATTATCTCTCTGATGGTAGCCTTACGAATCTGCTCACGCTTTTCTTCTACCAAGTCGAGAACCTTCTGTGCCTTGACGATATAGTTGTCTTCGTTGACTTCGTTAACCACCTTCGTGAGCTTGGCTACCTGAGCCTTACTGTATTCCGCCTTAGGTAAGACCTCGTTGATGAGCGTACGTAGCTGTGCCTGCACCTCACGCGCCGTCTTAGCCCCCTTCTTCCTTTCCTTTAGGTCGCGACGGATTTGGGACAGCAGGTTCTGCACGCCCTTATTAGCACGTGACTTGAGCGATGTAGCAAACCCTACCAGCAACTCCTTCTGTACCTTCTCTGGCTGCTCCTTGAACCGTCGGTTGGCTTTGAGTATCTCCAGTGCCTCGGCCATCATCTCCGCACGGGTAGGCGTGGTCTTTGGCCTTGGGAATCTCCGTAGCAGTTGGGAGTCAGAGACCTTGCTCTGGTCTGGGTGCGCTTCGCGCAGCTCTGCGACGCGGTCGGCCCGCTGCTTCTTGGTCATGCGGCCCGGAGACTTGGGCGTCATAAACTCGTTGAGCTTAGCGCGTACCTCAGCATAGATTTGACGACCCACATCGAGACCACCTACCACGTTTCCAAATGGCTTGGGTATAACGGTGAAGATATCCGCGTTCTCTGTGAGGGCGGTGTTGATGGATTCGGTACTATCCCGACCGTACCTCTTCATGAGTACGGCACGTATAGCTGAGTCACGGAATCCCATCTCCCTACCCTTAGCTACGATATCCCGCATGGTATCGTCGGGCTGAGACATGGCCTCAATCTTCTGCTTCTGCTCGGCGGCTTGTGACTCAAAGTCACGGCCCGTAAAGGGTCGCTCGTCGGCCTCGTAGATTTCTATGATGCGGTCCTCCAGCTCTCGGGCACGCTGCTCTTCTTCGAACGTACGCTGCTCTTCAACCCTTGCGGCCCTCTCTTCCACCCCTGCGGCGATAATCTTACCGGGGTCTACGGCACGGCCTGTATCCAAAGACACGACACGGAAGTCATTCATCCGTGTTCCGTACTGCTTGACGCCATAACCAAACCGCTGCAAGTTTCGGTTCAGCTCCGGTGCCAGCTCTGCGTTCTTGAGGCTCTTGTTGGGTTTAAACTCGTACCGCTCCAGTACATCCACCACCCCGGGCTCTACGACCCGCTGCTCGGCAGCTTTTAGGTCATCGGTTGTGACCTCTTCTCGGATGCTAAGGACGCGGTCTCGGAGTTGGCTAGTCGCTTCATCGTCTTCAAGAAGCTCCGCTGCTCGCTGTTGGTCAGCTTCTCGAGCGGTGTCGTCTCGTTCAATTTGTCTTCCATCGATTTGTTCTTTGGTTACGCCCTGCTTCTCTACGAGCTTGCGTGCTGCGCTCTCGTAGTCGGGCTGTTCGTTGTCACTGGTCTCAGTCTTCGCGCTCTTCTGCGTTTGGTCCGCCTTGAACGTTTGGTACAGGGCCTTCTCCGGGTACCAGTTTACGGCCTGAAGGTCGGCGATAGTAATGTCGATACCATTCTCGTCCTTCAATTTCTGCTGTAGCTCGGAGAAAACCTCGTTGATGAACCTCCGTTTTGCTGGCGTCGGAGCCTCGACCTCAGCCTCGAGGAGCTTAGCCAAGTTGTTGGACGCCTTACGGAACTCATCGAGCTTGGGGTTGGACTTCAGTACCTCCCGCTTCTTTATGTCCACGCTGGCCTTCTGCACCTTCTGTGCCAGCTCGGCATCGCTCAGGTTTTCGAACGCCCCAATGAGGCCCTCTACCTTAGCGTTGTTGCGCTGAAGCAAAGCCTTTCGTGTCCGAGCCAATCGCTTTGTGGCGGTGTCGACTTTCTTCTGGTCGAAGTCGAGCAGTGTGCCGGTGAGACGACCGTACTGCCGCATGAACCAACGGTCCATAGTGAGCTGGTCGAAGACTCCGTAAAGGTTCATAAAGAACCCGTTGCCAATCTTCGGTCCGAAGACGGCAGCACCATATACCTCTTCGTTGACTCCGAAGCCAGAGACGAGGTTCTTCTTCTTGCCTGCTGAGTCACGGTACGAGAGGCTACCCACCTTATGCTTGGTAGTCAGGAACTGAGTGAGCTCCGCCATAGACATAACGCCAAGGGCTTCGTTGGCGAACTTCAGGTTGGACAGGATACCACCCACTTGGTTTCCGATAGAGCGGGACTCATCAAACCTCCCGTTCTCCTTGTAGTACTTGTACTGGCGGTTGGCCTCGACGAAGTTGTCGTACACCTTGTTACCGTTGGAGGTAATCGCCAATCCAATCTTGAACGCCGACGCAGCATCGGGGTCCGTAGCCAGCTCGGGATGGAGCAGGGACATAAGAGACATGGCGCCCGTGATGCGGGAGTCGTACCAACCCAACGCATCGGGGTATGCAGCGATGGCGTTCAGCGTCTCGTTCATGTACGCATCGACCAAGTACTCCTTGAGGTTCTCGTTTAGCTCACTGCTGTCGGTGATGCCATAGCGGGCTTCGAGCTCTGGGAGAACGAGTTGGTTGAACCGCTCTTGCAGGGCACGCTTGAACTCAATCTTATTGTCGAACGTAGCCTCCTCGGCAAACTCTACAGACTTTCCGATGCTAGTCTCCAAGTCATCCACCCGCTGCTCGGCGGCGCGAGGGGTACTGGGGGTAGGGTCCAGCATTTGCATGGACTCCAACTCATCCATCTCCTCCCTGAGGACACTAGCAAACTCAAGGAGGTCGTCGAAGTCTTCTATGAGCAGCTCATCGGAAACGGGAGCGTCATAAATCTCTGCCAGCGCCCTTTCGACCTGCTCTTCTGTAAGCTCTCCGAAGCTCAATTCGAAAGGTCCCATTCCCAAAACTTCTTCTATCTCGCTCTTCTGTGTCGGGCTAAGCAAATCTTCGAGCGCCTCGAAAGAATTGTATGTAAGCTTCTCTGCCAACTCTATGTCTGCCTTCTTCTTTTCAATTAGATTAAGCTGCCTGTTCCGGAACCTTGCATCCTCTCTGGTCTCCTCATCAAAGACTCCCGGCTCGGCTCCCGGCTCACGGGTCATAGCTGTGTCACCCTCAGTGTCTCGGGTAAATCCAAACTTAGAGTAGAAGTCCACGAGTCGCTCAGCCACAGCGTCGGCCTCGTTGCCTTGCATGTCGCGCTCATACCACGTGAGTGGGTACGCCATCAGTCGGGCCGTAGTATTCGTCTCGTCTAGTGCAGCAGTGAAGTCGGTCATGAACCTCGAACCAATACGCCTGCCCTTAGCCTGAGTTGCTTCCAGAAGCTCAAGTTCAACATCGTTAGCACCCGACTCTCTAATGCTGAATCGAGCTAGAATCTCTGGCCCTTTAGGCGTGTCGTAACCAAAGTAAAAGCCACCTCCGATAGGTGAGAACCAAAGCCGCACATCAGGGCGATTAGCCAGAGCGAGATGTACGTCACGCAAATCAGAGAATCCACCGGCGAAGTACTCTTCAAGTGCTTTTGGAGTAGCGTCTTGAAACGCTTTCTGCTCTGCGGCCTTAACCACAGCGAGGCCGTCACGATTGAACTTCGGCTTACCCTCATCGATACGAGTCACCTTCTGCTCGGCAGCGCGTATCTTCTTCTCTATTTCAGCTTTACGCCGGGTCTCGAGTTCCTTCAGCTCCTTCTCAACCTCTTTGAGACGAGCGTTCTCTGCTTCCGTGCGCGTCGCCCCGTCCGTGGTCCTCATGATTTCACGGAACTCGGAACGAACCTCATCCTCTCGGGCTTTGATGGCCTCGAGCTCGGACTCTGGTGCAGCCTCGACAACGGCTTCCGTAACGCGGCTCGTTGAGCGAGCCAGCTCTTGGAACTCACTGACCTGCTTGCCCTTAATGGCCTTACCCCGAGATACCTTGCCAGCCAAGGTCTCAAGGAGAGAGAGGATTTGTTCGTCCCGCTTGGTGAGGTCTGGCGTCAGCGTAAGGTCGATACCAATCAAATTCGAAAGCCGCTCAAGGAATCGTGCGATAGCAGTCTTACCCTTGCGGTCCAGCGTTGGGTATGCAGCAGCGAGCTCACCGAAGAACTCAGCTACGTACTCCTCGTCGACGCGGTTTTCTTTATAGTCACGAGCGAACTTGTCAAGCTTGGTGCCCAGCTCAGAGTCGGCAGGGATAACCTTCTTGAGCGTAGTAACGAAGTCGCCCATCAGGGCTTGCACCTCGCTCTTGTCAACGCTGTTACGCAGCGCAGCATGGAAAGCCTCGTGGGCTACGGTAGTGTTTTTAGCACGACCCGTATGGACATGAATCTCCTTGCTCTCGAAACCATAGAACGCACGGCCCGTACCCTTCAGTCCCAATCCCTTGGCGGCCTCAACAAAGCTGGCATCGTCGGCATGGAGTACAATCTTTACCTCCGGGAAGGCGGCCCTCAAAGCCTTAGCGGCCTTACGCGCCTGCTTACCCACTGCCTTACCCCTGTCGGTAAGCTTGCCGATAACGCTTACGCCCTCCTGCTCCTGCGTACTAGGGTCAGCAACGAGCTTGTCCAACTCGCTGAGGTCTTTCTCCACCCGCTTCAGTAGGCTGGAGTTCGTTTCCGCAAACTGCTGCTCAAGGTCGGTGAGTTTCTCGCCCCTCGCCTTCTTAGCTGCAATGGGGGCAAGCAGGTTTTCTATTTCGTCTTCGTCGAGCTTCCCTTCCGATTGCTCATTGATGACTTCTTGGGTGATTTCCCGTACCTCTTCGTCCACTTCCGAGCCAAATCCGGTTCGTTTGCCCACAGGTACCTCCGTTGTTTCTCGCTTTGAAATGGCATCTCTTTTTGCTTTTAGTTCGGCAGAAACCGCTGGGTCGTTGTATACCAATGCCTTGCGCAACTGCCTTGGTGTGGCCTCCTGAAGTTTGTTGAGGAAGTCCTGACGGCTGACGTTCTTTCCGTTGAACTTGTATGCCCCGGCTTTGTCGTACTCGGTGCGTAGACCAATGCCCTCAAGGTTCACCTGCTCATCGGGCAACGATTGATTCTCAGCTATATATGCAATCTCATCGTTGATTTCAGAGATTCGTTTTCCAAAAATCAGTTTTGCATTACGTCCGCGAGAGTCTAAGTTTTCTTTAGCCTCAAGGAGCTGCATTAATCTTCCAACTACCTTTCCTTTTGTCCCCGGCCTGCTATCTGGGTTGCGCCCAAGTAATTCGTTAGCGTCACGACGAAGACCTGTGTTTCTTCTGATAACGGCGGCCTGCTCAGGAGTAATCTGACCAAGCTTCTCCATCTTATTAGCCCAGTTCATGATGCGCTGGCCGGAAACATTTTCTGCGCTAAGCACCATAGGGTCCATAAGCTTGATGGCTAAATCGAAATTTGATTCCTGAAGCTTCTGCTTAGCATACCCGACAGCACCAAAGGCAGTACCCATAGAAACGCCCATACCGACAGCACCGATGGCCTCAGCCATAATCTCACGGAAGTTGGCTGTAGAACCAGTGTATTCCCCGGTGGTTTGAATAGCCATGTATTCGCCGAGGGCTTCCGTAGCAGGCTCTGCAATAAGACCCGTGCCTGCACCGCGCAAGACCCGCTCACCAGTACTAGCTAGACTTGCCGACCTACCTACAGCCGCTCCGATAAAGAAGTTAGAGAGCAAACCCATAGAGGCAATGGGTATACCACGCTCCAGTCCCCGCTGAGTAGCATCGGCCCAAAGCTTCTCGTCGTTCAATGCTTTGAGCGCAGAGTTTGGGTCCGACCAGTCGTAACCCATGCGCTCACCCACCTCAAGCGTAGCGTTACCCATCTCCAAAGCCAGCTCAGAGATAGGCATACCTATCATGAACGCGCTCTCTAGGGCGGTTGCACCGACGGCCCCTAGCGTGCCTATAATACTACCGCCGGGACCAGCGGTAGCGCCGCCGTATATCGCGCCGCCGACAGCGGCTACGGGCAAAACCTTAGCCCAAATAGGCAGTAGCTGACCCAAAGACTCCGCCGTAATAGCGGCGGTATACATACCGGGGTTGCTGGCGATAGAAGCCAAGTATGAGTCGGTGGTGCCAGTCATATTGGCACGGGACACAAGCCTCCCACGGCGTGGGTCTTGGCTGTCCATAATCTCCGATACCTCACGCATAGCCTGCTCCTCAGCACCCTCGTCACCAATGACGTTGTAATACCCCATCTGCATAAGGAGAAGCTTGGACATAGCTTCGCCACGCTTCCACCCGTTGTCCCATGCTACACTGACCTCTTCCCACCCATCGACATACTCTTGGGTAATACCCTTGTCGTACTGCTTATCGTAGTACGTTTGAGCCCGCTCATAGCCTAGGGCCGCAGCCTGACGCTGTGACGCGGCTTGGTTGTAGTCGTCATACAGACCAATCATACCCCGCAATTCCTCTTCCGTCTTAGGCTCGTAGGTAGCGAGGTCTTCGAGGCGGACGCCGAAGTTTTTAATGGACTCTACCTGCAACTGGTTCTGACGAGTCTTAGCGTCGGCATTGATTTCGGCAGCCTCGGTACTTAGCTGCTCGAACCTCTCGCCCAAAGCCACGTCGCGGTCCTCCTTCAGCCGCAACAGGACGTTGTCCTCATCGAACTGAGACTCCAGCATAGAGAGCTCCGCCTCCTTCTCGTCACGCATGGTCTCGATGTCGTCGCGGACCATATTGCCATCGATGAAATACTTCTGGTATGACGCGGGGATAAGACCCTCTTCATACCGAGCACCGGGAACGGGAAGGTCCTCGATAAACTTGTACTCGTCACGTCGTTCAGTGAGCTCGTTTAAGAACGCCATGTCAGCGTCGTAGTCGCGCCCCATCTCCTTGTGCCTCTTCTGAAACTCGAGGTCCATAGGTGCTACGTCCTTCCAAGCCCCGGCAGCAAAAGCCTTGGCTTTCTCGTCGGTATCGAACTCAAAGACCTCGCCCCTCTTAAACGCTTCGTCTTGAGCTTCAATACCAAAGTCCAACTCCATCCAATCGTTGGGGTTGGTCGAGGTTGTTCCGGCAGGGTCCTTCGGAAACAGGGTGGGGTAGGCAATGAACTTACCATCGACTTCTGCCGACGCCATCTTCACCGTAGAGACACCGCTGGAATCTATGCGCGGGACGGGACGCATCTGGTCTACCTTGAGGGCCTTCTCCACAAAGCTTGTGTCGGTCTCGCCTACATACGTTGCGTTTTCACGCAGCAACGCATCTATCTTTTCAGCTTCAGAGGGCTTGATATTGCCATCCTCATCCAACTCTAATCGGACCTCGATGGGCTTACCTCCCGCACCCTTCGGGACCGTGGCCTTGACGACCTTGGACCCGGAACGGGTCATAGCGGCAGGGACTTTCTCTTCCGAAAACTGAAGGCCATAGGGGCCGTACACCTTCCGGAGCTGTTGGAGCGCGTCAGTTACGCTGCCTTCAGGTATAGTTACCGGAGGTAGCCCCGCTGTGATACGCTGCGCCTCCTCCTGCCTTTGGATAAGTTGGGATGCGGCTATGTTAGCCTCTCGGGTATCGATAGCAGTTGTCGCAGAGTCGCGCTTGGCTATCTCGGCTGGGCTGTTGTAACCCTCCTGAGGAACTTCTCGAGAATCAACTACACGTCCACCACCTGCTGCTCCAAACGCCGACATGCGCTCGGCCTCGAGGTCCCTACTCGCAAGTCGTTGCTCCGATGAACCAGCGTCCGAAACAGATTCCGTAACGACGGGCTCGTCTTTTTTTTTTACGTTGTCAATGAATTCGTCAAGGGACAAATTTTCGACGAGCTCAGGGTCGGAGTCAGCCAAAAGGGAATACGCCTTAGCAGCGTACTCAGGGCTTTGAAGGTTCTCAAAAAAATCCTCGACACTTACATTCTCAGGAAATGCTGGGTCATACTTGGAAAGAACATCATACGCCGTCGCGGAGTAGTCTCCGGGTATAACACGAGTGGGGTCTTGAGCCATTAAATAAATATAGTTCGTTATCTATTGTAGAGACTGCTCGCCGCTCCGGTGGTACCCGTATTTGTTGATTCGTCCTTCTCAGGCGTTCCTTTAACACCGAACTGCTCCCTCATCTCATCACCAAACTTCGCCCCGTTATAGTCCTCAAACTTAGGTACGTTGGAGAACCTCGTGAGAGCGTCCTCAACAGTCAGCTGCTCCCTGTTTTTAATTAAGCCGGGCAGCATAGTCATCAGGTCCGCCAAGGCGTTGATGCCAGCTTGGTTGTTGGGGATGAAGAGAGATTTCGGAGTTATGCCCGGGATGTGGAACCTGATGGTTTCCTGCTCGTTGTAACCCAAAGCACTTGCAACCTCCTGACTCGCACTTTCAGTAATCTGAGTGATGCCAGAGGCGTCTACACCCATGGCTCCCAGCGCAGCTTTTGCTGCCGCCGTTGTCGCGGCTGCCTCACTCTCTGCATTACCGGGCTTTGAGTTCTCTTGGAAATAGACGGGAGCGGACGCTGCACTTTTACCCGTGCCTACCGTAGCCTGCTCATAGGGGATGACATCGACCACCTCTTCAGCAAAGGCTCGTCCGGTAGCCTGAACATCTGTGGTCATCGGACCAAAAGCCGGGCCACCCTCGCGTTGGGGGTTTTGCAACGACCTAACTAAATTCTCTGCCGCCGCTGGGTCTTCGTAGAAGAAGTTACCCTGAGAAACCCATTGCTCTGCGTTTGGACTGTCAGCATACTTCCGCTCAACAGTAGTCTCTTTGCCTTGCGCGTCACGCAATGTCAACACCACCCTGTCATTGCGGGTCAGCGGGTCTACACCCACGATAGTCTGTCTAGAACCATACTCGTCCTCAAACTTCAACCCCTGCAAGGCGCGGGCAGATGTAGTCTTTTGCTCCGGAGAGATGGCAAACGCCAAGTTCATCCAGTGGCCCGCAGCGTTAACGGTCTGCTCCCTCGCATCGATTGCCTTCCTCTGTGCGTCGGTAAGCCCTGTGTCGCCACCGTCGGTCGGCTCCTTCATAGGGGTCTCAATCACGCCAAGCCTACGCTCGAAGTCGGTGTTGAGCCAGTCTCGGGCGACACCCTTCTGTTCCTCGGCCTGCTTAATAAGTGCTGACCGCTGCGTGTCGTCAAGGTCGGCGCTGAAAATCATGTCGAGGTCGGCCTCGGTCATGTTGCTGAGGTCGAGACCATACAAAGGCACGCGGTATCCTGCGCTAGGCTGGCGGGGGTCGAGGACAAACAACACGTCGTTCTCACCCACCTTAGTAGCGTCGGTAACCACGTTGTATCCACCCAAATCTTCTGTCAAGATGGAGCTTACATGGAGGCCGTCAGCCAGCTCGGCGTCGAGGAGGTTGTCTTTAGCCAGATTCCAAGCCCTGAGCTGAGACTCACGGGTCTTGACGTCGCCAGACATGATGACCCGCTTGTCCGCTGCAAGCCTAGCTACCTGCTTGTCCAACGCCGTACCAACGTCGTACTTGTCGTACTGCATGTTGATGTACGCCCGCATCTGCGGGATGGTGATTGTCTCGCCGGTATCGTTTTTGGCGATACTAATCATCCCGTTGGTAGGGTTGACGATGCCTTGGGTATTGGTGAAGTTGGCGTATCCCTCGGCCAGCTCCATCATAGCCAACTCAGCCTGCTGAGAATCATCATTCTTGAACCGCTCCATCTTGATGGCGTAGTTGTCAGAGTAGTCCTTAGCAAGGCCGGTCATACGCTCCGTACCCTGCGTCATATTCGCCATAATGGTATTGTAGTCGCGGACCTTCAGGTCACCAGACTTGAGGCGGCGGTTGGCATCTAACAGGTACTCTGACGACTGGTCAGCGAAATTGGAATACCAAGCGTTGACGCCTTCGTTCTCGCCCATCGGGGCGTTGATGATAGAATCGGTAAGCTCGTCGGTAGCCTTCTGGATATCGGCACGCTTTTTATCGCGGTCGGTAGCGACTTGATTTATTTGGTCCGTCCACTTCTTGCTGACGTCAGCCCAGTTGACCTGCGATGTAGCATCGCGTTCTGCATACTTGTAATATGTCATTGTACAAATCCTCCAGTAATGCTCGGGTCTTGAATAATCCTCAACCTCAAAGCCTCAAGCTGCTGGGGTGATAGTTGACCGCCAGTACCTATGCGACTACCTATAGTGTCTACACCGCCAACGCTGCTAAAATCGGTGTCAAAAACAGACTGACCTAAGCTACGTTGCGAGGCATCATATGCTTCCATTGCTTCTAGGTATGGGGCCCGTTGCCGACGAGTCAACATATCTTTGTTAGCACCCATAGAACGTGGATTCAGAGCGTCGCCACCACCACCGCCATACAGTGGTGCCGCTTGAGCTACAGTAGTGCCCGCCTGAATGAGACCTTCGAATCCTTGTTGGACAGCCTGTGCCCGCAACGCCTCCGCGTTGGCAGCCGCCTCCTGCGCTCCAGCTACTTCTTCGAGACTAAGTCCCATACCTAAATCTTTCAGCCTTCCCTCTTCAGCAACGACGGCGCGATTGATGTCACCCATCTCCTGACCCATAGCTGCTCGAATTTTGCCCTGAGCGTCCTGCTGTCCCATAAAGACTCGGCCCGCCGTAGCTGCTGCCCCGCGCTCGTCACCCTCGACACCAGCTTGCAAAGCCTGAGTGCCAGCCACCAGCGACGCTTCCCGAGCAAGCTCATACGGCTCCTTCTGGATGGACAGTCCCTCCATAACATTTACTCCTAGGCGAGTCTTAGCTTCGGCCATAGCTTTCTTGGCTTCACGCTCTGCCGCCTGCATCCTCTTCTTCTGCTTGCTCGCCTGACTGAACGAGGAGATAGACCCCGCTACTGCGGCAGTGCCACTGGCGATGGCTGCAATTAAACCTGACATATTTTCTTTTGGATTACGGCCTCCGGCAACTCCCGAAAGTCCATGGTATAAACTTCTTTCTCTGCTTCCTCGACGCTCTCCGCATCGGTGCGATAGACGCACGTCCACGTCACGTCCTCATGGATGTATGCTACCCGCTGCGTACCCACCTCAGTGTGTACTACCATAGGCGCCTTGACTCTCTTGACCTCGCCCGTATCCATCAACAAAGACATCTCGCCGGACATAAAGAAAGACGGGTGGTTCTGCTTGTGGATGAAGCTCACCACGAGCATACCCGCTGGCATAAATACCTCGCGCGTATACAAGCCGTTCTCAAGGTGGTGGGTGACAGGACATATAGCCTGCATAGCTTCGGTATGGTGCTCTACAGTCTCATCAAACTTACCGAGCTCCTTATGCAAATCTTCTATCGATTCCCAGAGTAAGCCTCGCTCCGTATGGATGTTATGCAGAATCTCTTCCATCAACTATAAAAGTAAGGCTTAGCCGGGATACGACTTCATCACCTCACTCTTGGCCACAAACATCTCTACAGCCGTGGTATCGGTGTTGGTTAACTCAAAGACTCCGTAGTGCCCAAGCAGTCCATTCGACTCAGCCTGCTGGTTTTTGATGCCCAGCCAGAGTGGGTCGTTGATGCCGGGGGCCGCACCGCTACCGTCATGGGTAACGCGGTTGATTCCGTTGGGGATATCGACTTCGATACTGTTGACATACCCCGCGAAAGTGATGGCTGGATATTCAGCACCCACAGGCAACGCAAAGTAGAACGCATCGCCGCTACCCGGTACAAGTGGGTCGCCCGCGCTAAGGATACTCCCGATGTCTGTGGTAAGAGGGAAGTTGACTACGTTGCCCACCACCGTTAGGCTGAGACCAATGCCATTCAGTGAACGCAAGGCATAGTCGTCAGGCTCAGCAGGGTTGTTGTTGACAGTACGGACAAATGCGAAGTAGTCGCCTTCCTTCTTCTCAAAGAAACCTACGTCCATAAACCTCCCGTCCTGCTGGTCGGAAAAAAACGTAGCGGCCCAAGGGCGGTTGCCCTCGACAGCCATCGTCTTGAAAATCTTATTGACGATAGGCTCGTCGTTAAAGACGCTTTGGATGGTGCTGGGGTATGCCGCAGGATTACCCTGCCCGTCCACGGGGAGACCGTAGAAGTTATTGCGCACCTCGTTGGTATTGTGCCGGAAGATATTGCCGCCACTGAACGTATACAGGAACTGGTTCATGCCCTGAATCCACTCAGGCTCAAACGAGTAGAACGAAGGCCACCCCTCAGCAGGCGGGCTGTATGTGAGCGTGTAGTTAGGCATCAGATTGGTTCGTCAGGTAGCCACCCGAGAGCCTTAGCTTCGACCTCGGTGAGCTGTGTCGAGGTGGACGGGATGAGTTGCCCAAAGGGAACGCTACCCCCACGGTTGGCGTCGATGAACATGACGAGCCCGTCCTTCTCCGCTTGGGGCACTTCCGGAAGAAGAAGCAGGAGCTCGGTGAGGTCCACGTCGGGGTGGATGCGAATCATTTCTGTCGTGTCGCCAATCACGGCCTCCTGCCCCGTTTCGGGGTGGGTGATTTGGCCGTAATAGTAGCGGGTATCGTCTGTAGGTGATTGCACAGATAAAGGGCGCCGCAAGCGCCATACCTCGGCGTTGATGGCGTCGGCACGCTCTGCGGAGGTCATGCCGGGGATAGTCTCTTCTACGGGGAGATATACAGTCGCCATTAGTACGCTGCGTAATACGCGTTCAACGCGTCGTGAATGTCTGCGTTATCGTTCGAATAATCGTCAAGGAAATAGAACACCTCTTGAATGTATCCCTTGTATTGTGCGCTATAATTTCCCATTGAACCCAAACCCACGAGAGTGTGCGTCCGTAAGGTGCCATAGCTAAATGTCCCGCTCGTATCGCTGGCCCCGTCAATGAAACCCGTGTACGCACCTGTCGAGCTGTTGTAAGTGTACGAACGAATCTCTTGGTTTGCCGTGGCGTCGGTCATGTTAATTTCGTGGACTGTCGTGGTGTCTGCGATGTATGCCTTGTCGGAGGTAATCCAAGTGTACCCGTCCGCGCTCCTTTGACCCCAAACCACTCGAGATAAGTCACTAGCCACCCCAGTAAATTGAGTCACGGAATAAACAGATATGCTTGTATGAGTAAAGCTTTGGCTTTGCCTGTATCGGCTATTGCCATTGAAGAAGGCAGCCGGCTTGTTATTGACTTCTACAAGCCCCGTTGTGGCATCGTAAATTTTAACCTGTCCCACTTCTGAATCGGCAACCATGTCTAACGCGTTTCCGCTTTGGTCGTAAAAGCGGGTAATCGTCCCATTCGCTCCTGAGCAGAAAGTGTTCAGCGCGGTGGTGTCCAAATCGATACCATCAAAACCGATGTCCTGCTCGGTATCGTCCGAGTCCCGACGCACTTTAATACAATTTCCTGAGTATGCCGTCCGCAGTTTACGCAGTCCCCAAGCACGGGATGCATTGGTGTAGGTGTCGAGAGGAGGAGTAACCGCAGGCGGTGGTGTCGCGCCGCTATAATCCCAGATTAGGTAGAGGTACTCATCGGTGGTCGAGGGCATCAAGAAATCTGCCTTGTACTCGGGGTCTGCGCCGGCAGGGACGAGGTCCGAAATAGCAGGGTCGGCAAGAAGGCTCGCGATATCGGCCTGCTCATACCTAGTGCTGCTACGCAGCCAACGGAAGCGGTCCGTCGGGCGAATCGTATAGTTGTCCGTACCAATCCTGTTGTACGCCATGATAACGGTACTCCCATTGGTAGGGCCGAGGTTGGCGCCTTGAGACACCGTAAAATCCTGCCAGTTGGAAATAACAGGGTTGGTGCCTGCCAAAAACTTAACCGCAGTACTACTAAGGGGGGAAGTGAAAATCCCGTCAACCCATTGGAACTCGCTGTGGATAGATTGGGCAGCGTCTTCAGTACGGTTTAGCGTAATCAAACGCAGGCTCAAGTCCGCTGCGTCGGGACACTTGACCTGAATCTGCACAACGAAGGGACGCCCCGTTACCCCGGGGGTATAGTCAAGGTCGATACTTAGCGTGTTCTCAATAATAGAGTATTTATTGACGCTAGGAACAGGAGGTTGAGACGCACTGGTAATAGGCCCGGTGGTCACACTCGTTCCGTCGTAGGTTGTCGTAATCGTAAACTCATCGTCGTCAGCTACAGGGTCAATGATGGCGTAATTGACAGGTACAGGGCCAACGTTGTTGCCAAGATTGACGCAAAACGACTGCTGCGCTAGGGTCAGTGTAAACGTCTGTATCGTATTGCACTCGATGCAATCCTCCTGACCGGGTAGGAAGACCTCGTTACTTGCTAACACATACTCGTTCATATATGGGTCGTAACCCCCAAGCTTCTGCGTATTGAAGTCAGATATAAATGTGTCTCGGAACCAGCTCCGCATACCGTTCTCGCTAATGACCTCGAGCTGCTCCTTCTGCCCATCGCCATAGAGGTGGATGACAGAGCCACGCTTGGAATCGGTGAAGAACTTATGCGGCCCCCACTCGGCAAAGCTCTCGGGGTTGTTGCTGATACCGAAGTCTTCTACGCGGGCCACCTGAGTACCCAGTACCTGAGGTACCGACGTAACCACGCTCTCTCCCGTAGAGTCGGTAAGCAGGTTCTTACCCGCCAAGACGTAGCTAATCTTATCCTCCTGCAACGTAAGGATATCGGTACGCCTTCCGAACAGCTTCTCTACAGGCCCATAGCTGTCCTCTAGCGGCTTGAAGTTGAGCAGGCCAAGGTTGAACTCATTGAGCTTGTTGATGTTGGTCTCATCGTTGATGACGCCACTGTACGTCAGGTCAGCAAAGCGTCGAACCTCAGAGAACCTTTCGTCGCTGGTCGTAGTAACGCGGTTGCCCAAGGTGATGGGCTTACCGCTAATGGAGTCACGAATCTTATAGCTTTCGACACCATTGCCGTAGCTGATGCAGTTGAAGAACGCCGTGTCGGTAATGCCGGACTGACCAATGGAATTAATCTGATTCTGCACGTTACCATAGTGATTACCAAACGGGTCAACAACATACGATGCACTCGACTCATACCACAGGTCGGGCAAAGCTGGCTGCGGTTCCGTCTCGAAAACGATGGCGTCGGTAGAGCGCGTTATCGTCCACTCGGCCTTAATCCTTGAGCGGCGGTTGGGGCTGCTGCCAGAGCCAAATCCACCGGGACACTTGTTGGTTCCGATAATTACAAACTCAGGGTCGGCGGTCCCCGTCTGGTTGAAAAACAACTTGTTGACCAAACCATCACCCCCTATTCCAAAGTTTGGAAGAGCACTTGCGGTGGCCGCCTGAACCTCATTTGTCGGAGCGGCTACAGCAGGGGCGCCAGAAACACCTTCCGCAGCTTCGATGGTGTCAATCACGTCATTAGCGATACCTGAAGGACCTGAACTTCCGTAGAACCAGTCCATAATATTTAAGTAGTCGTCCTCGACTTCCCATGTATGGTCAAAGTCTAGGGTTCTAGTCTCACAACTAGCATCTCCGCGACCCTGACGAGTAAAGCTTATGGTGAGCCTAATCCGCGTACCAGTCTTGATGTCGTCCAAATCAAAACCGGTGTAAACCAAATATGGATATTGGCCCGCTACTTGCGCTCCTCCCTCTGTGCGCTGGTCATCACCACCGTTGGTTCCGGCAGACTGCTCTCCGGGGTACAAGTTTTCTATTGCCGCTGGAAGGCCATAAGTGAAGTTAGGCTTCATCTTCATATACGTACCACCAATAGCTGGTACGGGGTCAGCGCCCGTGTCGTCTAGCTCGCCCTCGGCGAAAGACTTCTTCTCCAATACGGTAGCGTAAGTACAAGACGTAACGGCACCAGACGTATCGCTCTTTACGATATACCTGTCTCCCTCTTCAACCTTGGCTGCGTTCTCCCCTTCGAGCAGGAAATACACCTCTCCTGAGTCGGCAGGGTACTCAAAGTTTTGATTGGTATAGATGGTCTCGTAGTTCTCGCTATCGGGCTTGATGACAAACTTGTATCGCGCAGCCCAAGCTGGAGCCAGCATAAGGGACGGTATCGTAACCCGTATCTGGTTTTGGAAAATAGACTGACCGCAGTCAATCTCTACCTTATTATTGGGGGCTACAAGGGCCGTACTAGACCGGCCATATTCGTCCATATAGACGATACCAATCTCATAAACGCGGTTGCTGTGGAGGCTCGGAGCCGAAGGCGTTACAGGGCTGACGCCATCGGGGCTATCCAAAGGCGAACGAACAAGGGAAGCATTGAACCCAAGCTTGACGTTAAGCCCGTTCAGGTTGCGCATATCGTACCCCTCGAGGTAGTTGCCATAGACAATCCTATTGCCCATCAAGGTCTGTGCCTTAGCCAGCCTAGGCACGTTGTCATACAGCCGCAGTATCTCGCTCTCAGGGAGGATGGTGAAAATCTTCTGCTTGCTAAACTGGATGGTATAGTCGGAGTTGTCCGCCAAAGCAGAGTCAGCCTTATCTACCTTCTCAATGACGCGGATGATATTGTCATCCATCTCCTTGAACAGGATGTCGATACCCTTGACTATAGAGCTTCCCGTGCGTACTGTCACATCGCACACCTGAACGGAGTTGACCATACCCTCGTTGAGGTACGACTCGGTGGTGAAAGCGAATGGCTCACTCTCGAAGATGGGAGCACTAAACTGTGACGTAGCCGAGTACTCGTTGTTGGCATACTCCCAACGGTAGCCAAAGCACAGGAACCGGTCCTCCATGTAGTCCTCGCGAGACACCACCGCCACAGGCGTTACCAAAGGGGCTTGTAAAGGTGGGCGCTTGATGACGAGGATGTCTTCATACAGAAGTCCGCTGTCAGCAAAAGCTACAGGCTGGGGGTAAGCCTGACCGACATTGATACGGCGAGGGGGGTTGATGTCGTCGGTAAAGAACAGCAGGTCATCAACCAAGTCAATGCCCGTAATAAGATACTGAGGGTCGAAGTTCAATGCGCTTGTGCTGACCACATGGTACGTCAGCAAGTCGTTGCGCATATTGTACGAGACGATGAGGTCGAGGACGCCAGCATAACCGCCGTCAACAAACGAAGGGTCATGGACGAACCAGTACATGGACTCGTTGGCACCATCGCTATACGCCCCCAAGCAGGTGGCGTTGGCGCTCAAGGCCGTGCCCGTAGGTGGGTATACCAACGTCGTAAGCTGCGTATTCCCCTTGGTGTTTTCTATAGCCCCTATCTCCGAGTCCTCGGTGGACCCCATGCGGATATTCTGCGCGTCGATATACTCTCCGTTGGGGACAAGGCGCTCGTCGACGCTCTTGTTCATGCGCCCCTTAATGAAGTTCCGTACGAGGTTTGCCATTACTTAATCCACTTATCGCGACCACGCATATTCATCAGCAAGCGACCGGGGTGGATGTTGCTGACGCGAAGCTTCGCGTTGCGCAAGAGCGCGTTCTTTTTCTTTCTCGCCCGACCCACGATATATTCCTGCACACCCAACTTAGCATCGAGGATAGCATATTGGATATATGCGTAGACATATTCCTCGAACATCTTGTTCACGCTAATCTCAGCGTTGTTGCCGCCCTCCATACCGTCGCTGACGTACTCAAGGATACACAGCTCATCAGCCATCTGGCTGCTGAAATTGATGACGCCACCCTTCTTGTTGATGCTGAACGTAGGGTTGGCATTGGCCGTCTCGGTATTCAATCCGTAGCGGGCCCCGATATTGTAGTCGAAATACCAAAGGCCATCGCAGCAGTACCCCGGCTGCCCGTCGAACTGGCTGTTGCCGTTGAGGTAGATGCTTTGCTTGGTTCCCGTAATCCTATCGTAATCGATGGTAGAGTCTTGAGGGCGTAGGATAGCTCCCGTCTCATCGAAGAGGATGCGGCAGTTGTTGTCTTGGAGATACGCTGAGCTCCAGTTGGTTTGGATATTCTCCGTC